>Ga0272446_1000054_pt1 | contig 136887 bp, 114 predicted proteins | sample YNPCB0061_FD_194587 | JGI IMG/M metagenome (GOLD analysis project Ga0272446, IMG submission 194587) | Hot spring microbial mat communities from Yellowstone National Park, WY, United States - YNP-CB-006-1 | ecosystem: Environmental > Aquatic > Thermal springs > Hot (42-90C) > Sediment | place...
CAATCTCCTTTACGAGGTCAGAACGCCTCACATAACCGATCCAGCCTGTGACCTGTCTACTCCGAGAAAATCCCTTCTCTCGGAGCTTATCCCGCCCGAGCCTACTCATTCATACCATCTCCTTTTGCTGTTTGTAAAAGCCGCCCGCCAGGTAGCGTTTCATCGCCGCGGATTCGTAGTTGGGGCGAATGCCGAGGGCCGCCGGCCGCCATAGCCCCTTGCGGTCAAGGCCGCCCGGTTCGGCCTTTGAGATCTTCACGAAAGCCTCGCGCGGCGCGCCGGTGGGACAGTGAATGTCGGGTTCGAATCCCTTACGCATCCCCTGCCCGAACATGGTCTTGTGCACCAGCGAATCGGTCATCCAGGTCGGCTTCAGCCAGCCGCGGGTGGCCGATTGGTGGGAACCGGAGCGGAACATCGCCTGGTAGCCCGTCCGCGGATTCTTCGCCAGGCCGTCGGCGCGGGACTTCTGTCCTTCCACCGACCCGGGCGTGGCCGTGTACATGTTGAACCACATGCGGGTCACTCCGCGCGGGGTGCCGGGGTAGTAGCGTGCGCGGCAAAGCAGGCGCGCGAACTCCATGCTCTTCTTGTCCTTCCGCCAGCCGCGGAACGGCCGGTCCTCCGGATCAGGATCGATCCAGACGTAGTCTCCATCCTCCACTCCCAGTTCCTTGGCGTCCGAAGGGTTGATGTCGACGTAGCCCTCGGTCACAAACGGGCTGCGTTTGTCATGGCGGTAGAGGTCGCCGAAGGGACCGAACAGCACCGCCACCATGTCGGTGTCGATGGGCGTGGTGTGCGAGCCGTGCCGGTACTTGGGCGTATGGAAGATGAACTTGAAGCCGTCCTTCATCAGCGGATGCTTCGTCTTCCTGGTTTCCTCCCAGGTCAGCACGACATTCCGCCCGCAGCGGGTTTCGCACGAAAGGTCATCGCGTTTTACGCCGTATTGCTCGGGTCCCTCGGGCCGCAAGGCTTCGTGCGGGGGCGAGACGATGACATTGGGCTCGTAAAAGGTCGAATCCACGGGTTCGCGGTGTACCGGCAGATTCTCGCCTGCGGCGATGAATTCATCCTCCTCGCGGTAGAACTCGAGGCGCCCGCTCTTGGTGTACCAGGGAATCGAATCGGTCACCTGGTCGTAGCCCACGGCTTTCGGCGAGGTGCGGCTGTTCATCAGCGCCGGGATACCCTGCCTGGCCTTGGCTTCGAGATCCGCGAACCGGTATCCCTTGGTGTTGGTCGAGTGGTCCAGGATCCGCTGCAAGTAAACATCCGTCCGGAACTCGCGCACGAACTTCCAGTAGTCGGCGAAGCGCCGGTCGCCGGTCAGTTCCGCCAACTTGGCGCTCACCAAGGCTTCCACCTCGATGTCGCCCATGGTTTGAAAGGCACGCTTCATGGGTGTACGCGGGAAGACCACCAGGAACGGATTGGTTACCGAGGCGGTCATATCCGGGTGCTTGAGTTCAAACCAGGCGTCGACGCCGAAGACGAGGTCCGCCCACTCGCAGGAGGCGCTCCACCACCATTCGTTGACGGCGATCATCTCGATGCGGGGCAGGACGTTGATCACCGTGTTGAAGTGCCACTTCACGTTGCCGAGAATCGAGTTCGCGTTGGCGAACCACATCGACTTGGTCGGCGTGGGGATATGGGTCTTGCCGGTGAGCAGCTTGTTGCCCACGCGCAGGGGATGGTCCTCGTGGTTGTAATAGTGCGCGGACTCGGGCTTCCAGTACTGCCGGATCCGCGCCGGCTTGGCCGGGTCGAGTTCGATATCGAACGGATTCTCGTTGATCCACTGCGGCGCGCCGTTGAAGAGCGCCACGCGGTAGTTGCCGGCGTAGGAGCCAAGGTTACCGCCGATCTTGCCAATGTTGCCGGTCAGCGAGGCCAGCAGGAGCGTGTCGCGGTCCTTGTTATCGCTTTTGAAGAACTGGTTAGGACCCATGCCCACCGCGAACAGCGTGGTGCCAGGTTCCTTGGCCAAGTGGCGCGCGAGGGATTCGACGGCGGCCGCCGGCGCCCAGGTGATTTCCTCCGTGGTCTTGGGGTCGAAGTGCGCGGCGTACTCGCGGACGAGGTCGAACACCGGCCGGCAACGGACCTTGGCGCCACTGGCCAGGGTCACCTCCACGGCGCCGTCCAGCAGGGGGTTTTGCACGTTGGAGTTTTTGCCGACCATGTCGCGGGTGAGTGGCTTGGGCGCGTTCGCCGCGGGGTCCCACCACACGTAGTCGCCCCACTCGGCGCGCATTTCCCCGGTCACCACGGACTTGGTCTGCCGCACCGGCGGCGGTTCCCGGTCGCCCTTGCCAAGCACCTCGGTATTCTTCAGTTGCGCCAGTGCGCCTCCGAATACGTCCCGGGCGCGCAGGTACTTCAGCGTGTCCATGCGCACCAGCACCGGCAAGTCGGTCCACTGGTTTACATACTGCGCGTCGTAGAGCTTTTCGCGCAGGATGACATTGGCCAGGCCCAACGCCAGGGCGGGGGTGGTGCCGGGGCGGACGACGAGGGCGTCGTCGCCCTTGGAGGAGGTGGCCGAGTATTCGCAGGCGATCACGATCACCTTGACGCCCTTCAGGCGCGCCTCGGTCAGCCAGTGTGCGTCGGGCATTTTGGTGGTGATCCAGTTCATGCCCCACACCACCACCGTCTTGCAGTGATCGACGGCGTGCAGGTCGAACTCGACCGTCTGTTGGCCGGAAACCATCGGATGCCCGGGTGGCAGGTCGGTGTGCCAGGAGTAGTTGTCGAATCCCTTGGCGCCGAGCGCCTGGTCCGGACCGACGTTGCGCGCTTTGGCGTCCAGCAGCGCCATCGAGTTGGCCAGGCGATACAGCCCGAACACGCGCGTGATGCCGAGCAGGGGCATGCCGCCCCGGAACTTCATGGTCCGCACGCCCGCGCCTTCGGTGGCTTCGATGCAGACGTCATCGTAGTGCTGCGCCTTCAGGCGCCGCTTGCCTTCCTCGCCGCTGTAGGTCTCGGCGATGTTCTTCAGCACCGCGGCGGCGATCGTCGCGCCCTCGTCGTGGGTGATGCGGAGCCATTCATCGCGCCCGCGCTGGAAGTACTTCCGGGGCGGCAGGCCGTCGCGCTCGCGCGGAAATCCGGCGTCGTGCCACTCCTTGAACCCCTTGCGGATCCGGCAGCCCATCACGCGCCGGTCGCCGTAGAAGCGCCGGGTGAGGGCCAGACCTTTCTGGCAAACCCGTGGATCCCAGCGGTGGGTTACCTTGTTGCCTAGCAGGTCGGTGGCTTCGCCGTATTTCATCGACGGGCCGATCCGCACCACCACGCCGTTGCGCACATAGGCGTTGAGAATGCAGTTGTGGGTGTCATTGGGCGCGCAGGTAAAGGTGAATACGGAATCGTGTTTCCACAGATCGCGGTAAACACGCTCCCACCCGCGTGCCGGATAGGTAGCCAGCGGGTTCTGGATCGCCTCCAGGCCCCAGGCGTCCCGCGTGGAAGCCGCCAGGCCGCCGAAGCCGGCCGCGGTCAGGAGGCCGAGAAGATCGCGGCGCTCGATGGGTTTATTCATGACTTTCCTCCCTGGAGGGAACGAAGATAGGCGACCACGGACTCGATATCGGCGCGGCTCAGCGCGGGCCGCACGGGCGACGGTTCCAGGAACCCCGCCATAGCGGTGCCGCGGCGGCCGCGGCTGATGGTCTCCACCAGGTAGCTGTCGGTCGCCGACGCAGCGAGCAACTGGTTATTGAGGGCGGGTCCTTCGCCGCCCTTGCCCTGCGGGCCGTGACACCCCGCGCAGGCCGCCTCGAACACCCGCCGGCCAAGCGCCGCGTCCGCGGCGACCCAACGCGCCGGACGCGGATCCGGCGCGGCCAGCGCTCCCCCGCCCAGCGTCCGCAGGTGTGCGACCACCGCCTGGATTTCCTCCGGCCGCAGTCCATCCGCTTTCAGCCATCCTGGCATCCGCCGGCCGGGGCGCCCTCGCTCCACCGTTTTGACCAAGAAATCGTCCGGCGCGATGGCGAGGAAGTCCGGATTCGCGATCGAAGGGAACGACACCAAGCCCGGCAAGCGCCTCCCCTGGCCCTCCTGCCCGTGACAGCCCGCGCAGAACGCGCCGTACAGGGTCGCGCCGTCGGAGGCGAATTCCCGCTCGCCGAATTTGACGGCCCGGATCCGGTCCTTCGGCAGGTAGATGTCGCGCAGTTCCTTGCGCCGCGGCGACAGGGTATAAAGGGTAAGCTGCTCGATCTCTTTCTCCGTCAGCGGCGCGGGTGGCATCTGGGATCCCGCCACCACGGAAGCGGGCGCGCGGAAGTGCTCGGCCATCCAATTTTTCATGCTGCGCGGGCCGGGGACCTGGTCGAAGCTGACCTGCCCCGGGTCTTTGAAGCCAGCCAGGGTAAGGTCCGGCCCGTCATCGCCCCCAACGCCGTTCACCTTGTGGCAGCCGAGGCACCCGGCGGAGAGGAACGTGCTCTTGGCCGCCACCAGGCGCGGCGCAGCCATGCGCGTCCGCAGATAGATGGCGAGCAGCGCAAGATCACTTTGGGAGACCGGCCGGAAGGTCTTCCACGGGCCGGCGCCGGCAGCGTCCGCTTTCGCCAGGTGCTTGGCGTACCAATCCGGGTCGAAGGCCACCAGTCCCGCGCGCGACAGATCGGGTCCTTCCATTCCCCCCTGATCGGGACGTACGGCGCCCCCCTTGCCGTCGACGCGATGACAGGCATAGCAGTCCAGCCGCGCGAAAGCGAGCGCGGCCGCCTGAAGGTGCGCCTCGCCCGGCACGTGTAAGGGGACATGGCACCTTCCACAGCCAGCCTCGGACATTTCCTTGGGCAGCATTGGCTCCGGCCAGAAGGGGACGTCGCCGTGAGCATCGGCCTTCTCGGTGGCCTGCCCCTGTCCACCGTGACACACGGTGCAGCCGTATTCGGCGGGGTCGTGAACCACCGCGCGGTGCGGGACCAGAACCTTCGAGCCGGACACACCCTGCTCGCCGGGGCCCATTGCGACGTGGCACGACACGCACCGGTCGGCCGCGCCCAGGTGCGGATTCACCACCTGGCGCAACTGCACCGTGAGGGGGCCTTCCTCTCCGCGCCCCTGTCCCTGAATGCGGCGCCACTCTCTCAGGAAGTTTTCCTCCACCGCCGCCCATGCCAGCAGCAGCAGCACCGCGGCGCTGGAGACGAGCAGCAGGTACTTGTTCTTCTGCATGGCGTCAGTGCTTCGGCCAGTCGGCCGGGGACCAATAAAACTCCCAGTTGGGTCCGCGGAAGTACGTGCCAATGACCGTGAGCACGAGGAATCCGCAGAGGAAACAGGTGAACAGCGCCAGCGCCCCGGCGCGAACCGATTGATAGCGGCGGATGGCCCAGAGCGAGTAGAGCGCGTAAGCCGCGGTCAGGATGGTGGCGGGGTTGATGGCGGTGACGAGCAGTTGCGGAATATGCGGGAACCACTCGCGCAGCCAGCCAAAGCGAATGGCGAAGGCCTCGAGCAGAATCGGCGCGGCCAGTCCGAATGCCAGCGAAAGACGGACCAGGGGCCAGCCGCCGGGTCCACCGAACCACCGGCCGGCGCCCTCGGTTTCCCGGTCCAAATACGGGATCAGCGCCAAGCCCAGCAACGCAATGACCGGTACGCCGATGCCGCCGATGAAGGCGCTGAAGGAGACCATCTCCTGGAGTCCCAGGAAATACCAGGGCGCCTTGGCCGGATTCTCGGGCACGCCCGGATTCGCCAACTCCTTAAGCGGAGCGTCGGAGAGAAGCGACAAGGCCAGGCACACGAGCAGCGTGACCATCAGCACCCCGAGTTCCGCGTAGAACAGGTGGGGCATGGAAGGCACGGTGTTTTCCGGCCCGCGGCCTACGTTCGCGGTACGTCCGCGTACGATCGCGGCCAGGTGGTACGTCTTCACCGGCGCGTCGGTGAACACGGGGTAGGTTTCTTCGCGCCCTTGCCGCGCCAGTTGCTCGTCGGCGTCGGCTGGCCGCGTCAGGCCGCCGTCCTTGCGGATGCGCCAGAAGTGCACCGCCATCAGGGCCGCGATGGCCAGGGGCAGAATCATCACGTGCAGAAGGTAGAAGCGGATCAACGCCTCCTCGCCCACCTGGTCGGAGCCCAGCAGCAGCAGGCGCTGGAGCCCCCCCGGATCGAAGTGCTCCGTGAGGTTCAGCGCGTCGGTGACTTCGCGCGGCGACTGCGCGATATTGGCGCCAATGGTGATGGCCCAGTAGGCGAGTTGATCCCAGGGCAGCAGGTACCCGGTAAACGAGAGGCCCAGCGTCACCACCAGCAGGCCGATGCCGATCAGCCAGTTGTACTCGCGGGGCCGCCGGTACGCGGCGGTGTAGAACGTCCGCGCCATGTGCAGGATTACCGCGATCACCATCACGTTCGCCGACCAGCGGTGCAGGTTGCGGATCAGCCGGCCGGTCGGCACCACGAAGTGGATATCCTTCATCGATTGGTAGGCGGCATCCGGAAAGGGCTTGTAGTAGAACATCAGCATCACGCCGGTCACCAGCGCGATGAGGAAGGCCGAGACGCTCATGATGCCAAGGCCCATGGTCGTCGACCAGCGCAGGCTCCAAAGGTGGGTCCGCACCGCGTGCAGATGTAGGAACACATTGCCGAAGACGAAGGTCGAGCGGGTGCGGTCCGTGGTGGGCGGGCCGGTGCGGAACGCCGTCTCGAGCACGTGTCGCGGCGCGGCCTTCAGGCTCTCCCGAAACTCCCGAAGCGCGTCTTTCTTCTCGGGTCCGCTGACTACGGGGGTCATGACGCCACCTTGGTTCCGGGAGGGACCGTGGTCCCTTCGTCCACAGTCACCACGCCGCCGCTCAGACTCACCTTAAGCCAGGGCAGCGGCCGCGGCGCGGGTCCCTTGGTCACTTCGCCGTTCGCCGCAAACCGGGAGCCATGGCAGGGACATTCAAACCCGTCGGCATGAGGTTTCACCACACAGACGAGGTGAGTACAAATGGTCGAGATCGCGTAGGCGCCTTCCGCATCCTTGAAGACGGCGACCGCGCGGCCTGGCGGAACAAACGGCTCGCCGGCTGGGAGCGCCTCCGGCAGCACAACGCGGAACTTCTTCGAGGGCGACGCCAGCACCGCGGCCTTCGGCAGTTTCAACATGCCGGCGAGCCCGAACAGGAGAGCGGCGCCCATGGTCCACAATGAGGCGAGACCCAGCCAATCCCGGCGGGGTACCGGGTCCGGATCCAGGCGCGAACGGGGCGCTTTCGGCATAGTCGTCATTGGGCACTCCAGGTGGTGGTGTACGTGACGCGTTCCATCGTGATGGCATCCACCGGACAGCGCATGGCGCAGGCGGCGCAGCGGATGCACCGGTCTTCGTCTTTCAAAATGGCGGAATGTTGGGAGAGATCTTCCTGGGGCCCTAATGCCGCCAGGATGGCGGCGCGGATCTCTGCGGTCTCCGCAAGCTCGTTGAGCGGCGTCAGCTTGAGACAGAGCGTCGGGCAGACGTCGGCGCAGCCGCCACAGAGCACGCAGCGGGATCCGTCGAACACGGGCGTCACGCCGCAATCCAGGCAGCGCGAGGCTTCCCGCATCGCCTGCGCAGCGGTGTAGCCGGTTTCGACGAGCGCGTCAGGCCGTTGCAGGCGTTCCTCCGGGTACGCCACCGGAACCGCAATCCGGCGGATGGCCTCGTAGCCGCGCTCCCGCTGGTAGCGGGGCTGGACCAGGTGCGCGGTGACCGCGTGGCTCGTGAGCGTCCGTCCGGTCAGGAATTGATACACCGAGCGCGCCGCCATCTTACCCGATGCCACGGCGTCGATGAGGAGCCGCGTGCCGTGGGCCAGATCGCCGGCGACGAAGACACCTGCCGCCGTGGTGGCCAACGTTTCGTGATCGGTCTTCGGCCAGCCCGGGCGGATCTGTTCGATGTCGGTTCCGCCCTCGTCGAGAAACGCAAGCTGGGGCGACTGGCCCACCGCGAGCATCACCGAGTCGCACGGCACGGTGATCTGTTCAGTCTCGTCATAGAGCGGCGAAAAGCGCCGGCGTTCGTCGTAGACCCGCAGACATTTACGGAAACGCACTGCCCGGACGGCGCCGGTTTCGTCGCGCTCGACCGCCAGCGGTCCCCACCCGTTCAGGCGCTCGATGCCCTCTTCATCGCCTTCCAAAATCTCCACCGTGTCCGCAGGCATCTCCTCGAGGCTCTCCAGCGAAACCAGCCTGACCCGGGCCGTGCCTGGCAGGCGGGCCGCCGTGCGCGCGGTGTCATACGCGATCTGCCGCAACACGCTGCGGGCGACGTCATATGCCACGTTGCCGCCGCCGATAACGACCACCTCGCGGCTCACCGCCACCGGCTCGCCCAGCGACACGGCGCGCAGCAGGTCGACTCCGCCCAGCACGCCGGGCCCGTGTTCGCCGGGAAGGCCCAGGCTCCGGGACGACTTGGCGCCCACCGCGATCACCACCGCGGCGAAGTCGCGGCGGAGTGTGGCGAACGAGATGTCCTTGCCTACGGTCACGCCGCACCGGATGTCGACCCCGAGAGCCCGAATCACGTGCACTTCCCGCTCGATCACCCAGCGCGGCAGCCGGTAGGCGGGAACGCCGACGGCCAGCATGCCCGCGGGAACGGGTTCGGTTTCAAACACCACCGGCCGGCATCCCAGCAGGGCCAGGTCGTGCGCGGCGGACAGTCCGGCGGGACCCGCACCGATGATCGCGACCGGTTCGCCGTTTGCCCGGGGAACCCGGGCGTCCATCGTGGCCCGCAGCAGGGCGGCCATCTCCTCGGCGTTCGCGGCCACCGGCGGACCGAAGTTTTCCACTCGCTTGAGGACGCTCTCCGCGCCGCAGGCTTCGGGCCCGTACCGCTCGCACGCGAAGCGCTTCAGCGCGCGGATGGCGAGCGGACGATCCGTGCCCACAAAAGCTCCGTCATCGTCCACGCGGGGCACCGCGCCGCGCCGGCACGCCGTCTCGCAAGGTGCGCCGCAGACCCTCCCACAGATGGAAGCGAATGGATTCGGGCCACGCGCGATCAGATAGGCGTCTTCGAAGCGCCCTTCGGCGATCGCGCGCAGGTAGCCACGCGCGTCGGTGTGCACAGGACAGGCCACCTGACAGGAAATCAAGTTCCGGTGGTAGGCCTCATCCGGCACGGCGACGCGCAGCGGGGTCATAAGTGCTCCGGGATCCGATTCGCGGGTTGCGCGGCGGTGGCCGGGTGAGGTCCACGGAGCATCAGGCAGGGGACACCGTCCAAGGCTTCGCCGGACACGTGCGGGCGCTCCAACAAGTCCGCGAGCGTCCAGCGCGCCAAGACACTCCGGATTGCCTCATGCAACTCCAGGGCGGCGCGATGGAAATTGCAGACCTCCGGAGTGGGCCTGGAAGAACGGCAGTAGTCGCCCAGGATCGGCCCTTGACATGCCTCCACCACCGAGAGCAGGGTTACCTCTCCGGGTCTCTGTATCAGCCGGACTCCTCCTTTGACGCCTTTTTCGGCCTCTAGAATGCGCCGCCGCACCAAGTGGCGCACGACCTTGGCCAAGTACGTGGGAGACTCGCCCAGCATCTCCGCCAAACGCCGCGGCGACCAACAGATCTTCGGATCCTGTTGCGCCAAAAGAAGTAACGTCCGAATCGCCGAGGTGGAGGTTTTTCCGATCACAGGCCTTCTTTCCCAATTACTGATAACACAGATAACTTATATCTGCATTATCCGCTTGTCAAGAGAAATCGGCTCTGGAGCACGGCCGCCGCCTTCCGGTTGGTGTTTCGGACTCGAAGCACGTTAAAAAGCCTTCGCGCGGCGGCCGCTTCGGCGTACGATTGAACCAGCCAGCAGGGAATTCCGTATACCTGACCGGAGGCGGAACATGACGCGTTTGCAAGCCACGTTCGAAGAGTGCAAAGTCCGGGGGAAGGAACTCGTGGACAAAGTTTCCGAACTGATCCACGAAGGCAACGTCCGCCGGATCATTCTGCGGGATGAGAAGGGCAATACCTTCCTGGAGATTCCGCTGACCATCGCGGCAGTGGGAGTGATCGCCGCGCCGATTCTGGCGGCGGTCGGAGGGTTGGCCGCGCTGGCGTCGAACTTCCAGATCGTCGTCGAGCGGGCGGCCGAACAGAAGGAAACGGCGCCCGGCCCCGCTCCTCAGGAAAAGGCCGAGGAAGCCGAAGCTCCCGCCGGCGCGCCGGAGGCGGCGGACTGACCGCAATCAGGCCGGTTGCAATTCCACCTTCCGGCCCGCGACCGACAGGTTCTCGCGCACAAAAGTCTCATCCCAGAGATTGGAGATCACGGCGCTCACGTTCGGGTTCTGCAAAGCCCACGTATAAGCCTTGAGCGGAGGTTTTTCGTCTCCCGGAATCAACCGGTTCAGCTTGTCGATCCGCCATTGCGGGATTGGCTGGAGCGATTGATGATGCGTCGCCACCGGCATCGCCACTTTCATCGCGACGACGCCCATGCCGCGCGCCGCAGCTTCCTGAATCGCGTGTTCCAGGTATCCGCCGTTGATGACGTTGTAGGCAATCATGGCGCAGTCGTAGTGTCCCAACGCGGCGGCGCGCCGCAGCACCCCGGCCGGGTCGGTGTGGGAGGTCACCCCGAGAAACCGCACTTTGCCCTGCTGCTGGAGGCGGCGGAACGTCTCGATGATCTCCGGCATGTCGAGTTCCTCGGGCGCCAGCGCGCCGTGCGGACACATGACAATGTCGAAGTAGTCCGTGCGGATCCGCTGCAAGCTCCCCTCGACGGATTTCACGATGAATTCGCGGAACCGGGCGCTGCCGTCCACCTTGTGGGCGTAGTCCGGCTGCATGGCGATGGTCAGGTACGATGGCGCGATCTGGCCGCGCTGGCCGGGAAAGTACTCGAACAGATACCCGGGCTTGGCGATGCCGCGTTCACGGACCAGATCGGCCGCGCGTTGGCGCAGCGCCTCCTGCCGCGCGCCGGGCAAGCCGTCGAAGATCTCCTTGTACAACCGGTTGCGGAGACCGGTGAGGCCGCTGATCTTCGTGGTCAGGAAGACCTTCTCCCGCCTGGCGGAAGATCCGCCCAGGAGTTTGCCATACGCCACCTCGCAATCGCCGTTGCCGTAACCTGGAGCCATGTCCAGGTAATTGAGGCCCATCTCGAGGGCCAGTTCCAGGTGGTTCCAGTTGTCCGAGCGGATTGGGTCGCCTCCGCTGACCACTTCGGAAATCATCAGGCCGGTACGGCCAAGGCGGCGGTAGGCCATCGACGTTTGCCGGTTGCGCCACTGGACAGCGGGAGCGGCGGATGCGGTCCCCGCCAGGGCGGCCGCGCCGGCCTGTCTGATCAGGTCACGGCGTGAGATCGGAAACAGCATGACACCTCCTGAAAGACCCATCGTATCAGCCCATCCGGGGCTCGTCTCCCGAGGGCGGCCGTGGTAGTCTGCCGGGTAGCATGAAAGGCTACGAGCGCATCGCGGCCGCGCTGGCGGGCGAGCCACCTGACCGCGTGCCGGTGATGCTTCATAACTTCCTGATGGCGGCGCACGAGGCTGGCGTTTCCATGGGCGTCTACCGCCGCGACCCCGAGGCCGTCGCGCGCGTCTTCCTGCAAGCGGTGGAAACCTACGGTTACGACGGCATCGTGGTGGACATCGACACTTCCACCCTGGCGGGCGCGGTAGGCGTACCGGTGGATTTCCCTGACGACCAGCCGGCGGGACTGCGCGGTCCGCGGCTCGCACGCCTCGAGGAGGTGGACGAGCTGGAGCCGCCCGATGTGGGGGCCTACTGGGGAGTGCAGGTCTGGCTGGAAGCCGCTCGCATCCTGGTGCGCCAGTGTGGCGGCGCGTATTTCCTTCGCGGCAACTGCGACCAGGATCCGTTCTCGCTGGCAGCCGCCATGCGTTCGCTCGAAAACTGGATGATCGACTTGACCCAGGAGGAAAACCACCCGCGCATCCTCCGCCTGCTGGACTACTGCACCCTCGCCACGGCCCAGTTTGTACGGCTGATGGCCGCCACCGGCGTGCACATGGTTTCCAACGGCGACAGCCCCGCCGGCCCGGACCTGATTTCGCCCCGCCTGTACCGCCAGTGGGCGTGGCCCTCGGAAGCGCGGATCGCCGCCGAAGCGCACGCCTGCGGCTTGCCCTACGCGCTGCACATTTGCGGCAAGACCGATCAGATTCTGGAGGACATGGTGGGCACCGGAGCGGACGCCCTCGAACTCGACTACAAGACCGATGTGCGCCTGGCGCGGCGCGTTCTGGCCGGGCGGGCCGTCTTTATCGGCAATCTCGATCCCACCGGCGTGCTGGCGCAAGGCAGCACAGCGGAGGTCGCCTCCGCTACGCGCGAGTTGCTGGCCGTGTTCGCTGGCAATCCCCGGTTCATCCTGAACGCCGGCTGCGCCATCCCCGCTCATACGCCCCCCGAGAACCTCCGGACCATGATTGGCGCCGCCCGCGAATGGTGCGGATAGGGGGTTCGTATGCACCGACACTCGTGCCATGGGACTGGCTTGGCGCCGGGAGGACTTTTGAAATCACTTTCGACCAAACCCTATTCTGTTTTCGCCGCGGCTTCCGCTTTCAGCCACGCGGCGGCAAACGCGGGCTTGGTGTCGAGCAGGATTTCACGGATGGCCTTGCGGTCCTCCTCCGTCAGATGCGCGAACGGCTTGCCCGGGTCGCGCCCGGCGAGGCCTTTGCACAGGCGCCGGTACAGGTACGTCAGGACCGGCGGGGGCAAAGCGTCAAACGCCTCAGAGTAGATCAGATAGCTCAACGGATAGCGGAAGAGCCGGGTTTCGAGGTCGAGCTCGCGCAGCGAGCGCCCGCGCGCGTCCCGGGGACCCCGGCGCGCGAACTCCGCGGCAAAGCCGGAAGTGCCTGCCACCCGGCCGCGCAGCGGCGCCTCGTCGGCAAACAGCAGGTAGGCGAGCAGGTTGTCCGCCGGCCCGTAGACACGCCGCTTGGTCGAGTCCGTCCACTCGCCCGAACGGCCCAAAGCCTGGTCCATCGAGGCCTGGATCTCGAGCGCGATCCGCGCTTCGTAACCGGCCCGCGTGATCAGATTGTGCAGTTGAGCCTGGTGCTCCAGCACCATCAGCGCCACGATGTCGGAGTGCGGCGTCAGGTAGGGCCGCACATCGAAGCGGCGCGCCAGGTCGGTTACATTGGCGCCCGCCCGCAGGTCGAACGCCTCCGGGTCTTTCTCCCGCAGGAACGCGTTGCCCATGTGGAGGTCGTTGGCGTGGGTGCCGGTCACGTACCAGCCGCCCCAGCGTTCTTTCATGGGACTGGCGTGCGACGTCACGAATCCACCTGCCTGAAACACGGGATATCCATCGGTGGCGGTGTAGACCGAGCGCACCAGGTGGCCCGGCACTCCCGCGGTCTTCGGCGAGGCGTGGCATTGCAGGCACTCGTCCCGGCGGACCATTTTGGGCTTCGCCGCGGGCGTCTGATCCAGCGTGTAGAAGATGCCGCCTTTGTGCGGATCCACCGCCGAGATCTCGATCACATCGCCGTCTTGCACCTAGCCAACATAGACATGGTCGTTAAAATAGATCGCCCGCGGCGTCTGCGGCGTGATGCGCTGCAACTGAAAACTGGTCTTGGAAAAGACCAGCATCTGCGATTCGGCGGGAACCTCAAGGTGTTTCAACACGGACCGCAAGTAGCCATGGGCATCGTCCCAGACGAGTTTAGCCTCGCCGCGATCGATCCGCCGCTGCAAACGCGCCACGGGATCCTCAAGATCGGCGCTCTCGTGGTAGCCGATGATCTTGTCGTCGACGCCAAGGAGATAAGAACCTTGGGCGCAAGCCAGTCCGGCGCAAAACAGGATGCCGGCAAGAGTCTTCATTGCGACGCCGCTCCGCGGAGGATCTGGGCGGCCTCGCACAGCGGCCGCACCTGTTCTCCCTCCCCGGTCAGGTCCGACAAGCGCGTCGCGCGAAGGGCGGCCTCAATGTGGGCCACGGCATCGTCCAGTTTGCGATGGAGCGGGCACAGGCGCAGGCTGTGGGACTCGATATCGAGCGGACAGGAGTGAATCCGCCGGATCGGGTCGACGGCGTTGACCACCTCGAGGACGGAGATCGCATCCGGTCTTCTGGCCAGCAGGAAGCCTCCGTGCACGCCCCGTCCGGCTTGCACCACACCGGCCTGCCCGAGCGCCCGCATCACCTTTGCCAGGTAATCGGCGGGGGCCCGGGTCGCGCTGGCGATTTGCTGGCGGGTCGAAGGCTTGCCAGGGTGCTGGGCAAGCCAGACTACGGCGCGGAGAGCGTACTCGGCGGTCTGGGAAAACATCAGATAGTGGATATCGTTATCCACAAATCCATCTTTGTCAAGTCTCTCCCGCCGCCTCCGCATGCCGCCGTTTTCGCCAAACCACCCTAGGGCTTCCCTCCCAGCCTGATTTGTGGTGGAATCGGCTCGGAGACCAAGCGGGCTGCCGCCCGCGCGGCCGCTCTAGCTGCAAGAGGGGGAATTATGGCCTACGTAATCGTCGATACCTGCACCAAGGACCAGTTATGTATTGACGCGTGCCCGGTGGATTGCATTCATCCGAAGGAAGGCGCGCCGGATTTTGAAACCGTGCCGCAGTTGTACATCGATCCCGCTACCTGCATCGACTGCGGCGCCTGTATTCCGGTGTGCCCGACCAACTCGATTTTCGTGCTGGAGGATCTGCCGGAAGACCAGACGCACTTCGCGGAAATCAACGCGAAATACTTCGCCTGAGGGTGCGCGGCGCAAAGCGCCCGCGTTACTTCTTGTACCGCGGATGAGAGCCCAGCACCCGCCGCAGCGTAAAGGCATCCGGGCTCATGTCGCTGCCCTCGAGTTTGCGCCAATTGTCGTTGACGTGCACCAGCTTGCCGCTGACGTGGTTGGAGTTTTCCGAGGCCAGGAACAGCGCCAGGCCGATTTGCTCGTCGGGAGAGACGCCCCCGGTGAGGCGGATCTTTTCGGCGTCCTCCATCTCCTTGGGGCCCGCCCGCCGGCCGGCGTGCAGGATCTCGTCGGTCATGTGCGTGTAGGCGCCGCCCGGGCTCATGCAGTTGATCTGGACGTTGTGTTCCCGGACTTCTTCCGCGACAGATTCCACAAAGCGTGCGAGCGCAGCTTTGGAAGCGGCGTACGCCGAAAAGTAAGGGCGCGGATACGAGGTGCCGCCGCCCGTCAGGACGATGATTTTGCCGGAGCGGCGCTCCACCATTCCCGGCAGGACGGCGAGGCAGGCGTTCATCACTCCCACCAGGTTGACTTCGATGGTCTCCTGCCAGGCTTTGGGTTTGGTTTCCACAAGCGGCCCGATGGGACCCTGCACCGCCGCGGCCGCCACCAGCACGTGCACCCCGCCGAAGCGCAAACGCATCCGGTCAACGCCAGCGCACAAATGCTCATAGTCGCGGACGTCGGCCCGGATCGTCAGGGCGACGCCGCCGGAGTGCTCGATCTCGAGCTTGGCCAGATCCAGTTCGGCCTTGCTGCGCGCCAGCAATCCGACGCGTGCGCCGGCGCGGGCGAATCCCAGCGCCAGCCGCTTGCCGATTCCCCGGCCGGCCCCGGTGATCAGCACCGATTTTCCCTTCATGGAGTACAAGGCTTCTCTCCCCGGCGCACGATGAAGAGCGGCGTCGCGGCGCCGGCCGGGTCCGGCTGCTGCCTTCGGCCCCGCCCCAGCCAACCGCTGCTACGTCCGCGATTATCCCACGCGGGACGCAATCCGCTTGCCGGCCTCCAGCAGCAGGGCGGTTTCTTCCTCGGTAAACACCCGTTCCCGCCGGTTGGCGATGCCCAGCGCGCCGACGGCGCGCTCGCCGCGCAGCACCGGCACCACGATGGCGCCCTCCAAGCCGGTTTGCCGGGCGCCCGGGCGCACGTCTCCGGAAGTGTCCGTCTGAATGTTACAACTGGTGACCGGCCCGGCGCGCTCGACCGCCAGTCCCGCCATTCCCTTCCCCACGGGAATCACGCCGATGACGGCGCGCACCGCTTCCGGAATTCCCGCCGACGCCGCCCGCAAGTGCAGCATGCCGTCGCCTCCCAGCAAGTGAATAGTTCCGCTGTCGGCCTGGAAGTGCGCGAGCGTCAGCCGCAGCGCTTCGGCAAGACCGTCCGGTCCCGCCAGGGCTTCTTCGATCGCTTGCAGGTAGCCGCTCATTTGCTTTGCGTCAGGTTCTCGAACAGGAACAAGCCGCTCTTGCCGCCCATGGCCAGATCAAGGTCGCCGTCCCCGTCCAGGTCCACCACCGGGATCTGCATGCCGGCGCCCGTCCGGGTCGAATAGTCGATCACGTGTTTCGCCCACTCGACGGGCGCGCCGGCGCGCACCGGCAGCCGCTCGTACCAATACACGCCTAGCGGTTCGCGCTCGCCGGGATCGCGGCCATTGTGCGCCATGTACCGCTTGCCGGTCACGATGTCGAGCGCGCCGTCACCATTCAGGTCCGCCAGGGCCACCGCGTGCGCTTGGGACCAACTGTCGTCGATCATCCGTTTGGTCCAGGCGCCGCCTTCGCCGCGCTCCATCCAGAACAACCCGTAATCGTGCGCCGCGGAAGTCACAATGTCAGGCTTGCCGTCCTCATTGACATCCATCGTGTAGAGAAAGCCGAGCGCCTGCGGCGAGTCCCAATCGGCGTGGTGTTTCCAGACGCCGCTCCGGGGATCGGGAGGCGCTTCGAACCAGCCCTTGGGCGTCAGGATGTCGGTGCGCCCGTCGCCATTGACGTCGCCGGCGCCGATGCCGTGGCCGTAACTGTTCGGGCTCACCACGTGCCGGACCCACTTGCCGCCGTCGAGTTCGTACCAGGCCAGGGGCGCGGCGGTCTGTCCGAACTGCGGCAGAATCTCCAGTTTCCGGCCGTCGTTGTTCAAGTCCACCAGCAGCATGAACTCCACCGAGTAGCCGCTTTCGATCGGGTGTTCCTTCCACTCGCCGCGGCCCTGCCCGGGATTCTGAAACCAGGCGATCCGCTTGGTGAAGTACGAGCAGCTCACGACGTCGACGGCGCCGTCGCCGTTCACATCCACCGGCAAATCGCTGAAATTGTCGATGTAGTTGTTCTGGAAATGAAGGCTCCGGAACTTATGTTTGGTCCACGCGGGGGCGGCGTACCAGTTCTCGCCGGAGATGATGTCCGGCTTGCCGTCGCCGTTGACGTCGGCGGCGGCGCACGTTTCGTTGGCGCCCAGGTCGAGGGTATGTTTGCGGAAGGAAATCTCCGCCGGACGGCTGGCGGCCCACACCAGCGCGGCCAGGACCAGCAGTCCTACGCTACAATTCCGCATCATGCGCACGATTGTACTATCGTTCGCGGTTGCGGCCCTGTCTTTCGCCGCGGACGAGTGGCCGCGCCACGTGGCCGCCTCGGGCTATCACGCGCAGACCGCGATTGCGGCCGATTTTTCGAGCGACGGCCGGCCGGACATCATCGCCAACGATATCGAGAAAAAGCAAACCTGGTTGTACGTGGCGCCCGCTTGGAAGCCCGTGCTGCTCCACGAGGGCGTGGCGGTGATCCACAGCGCGGCGTTCGATGTGAATGGCGACGGCGACATCGACTATATTGGCGCACGTTACTCGCCGGGGCTGATTTTCTGGCTCGAGCGCCCGGCCGATCCCGTACATGATCCCTGGCCGTTTCATGTCATCGACGATGCCCGAACCGGGGGAGTGGATGGCATTCACGGCCTGCTGCTAGGCGACGTCGACCGCGACGGCGCGCCCGACCTGATCGGCAACAGCGCCCTGCCGGAAGGAAGATTTCCGAACTCCCTGGCCTGGTTCAAAGTGCCCGCTTTTCCGCGCACGGCGCGGCGCTGGGAGCGGTACATCTTCGCCGACGGCGACGCGCCGGGACTCAGCCACTATCTGGGTTTTGGCGACGTGGACGGCGACGGGCGTCCCGACCTGGCCAGCGCCGCCAAGATCGCCGGCGGCGGCAACTGGTTCGCCTGGTGGCAAGCGCCCGCCGATCCGAAGCAGACCGGCTGGAAGCGCTACTGGATCGCCCGGGACCAGGAGGGAGCCACCAATATTCTGATGGCGGATGTCAACGGAGACGGCAAGACCGACTTCGTCGCCTCGCGCGGTCACGGCCGAGGCATCCTCTGGTTTGAGGCGCCGGATTGGGCTCCGCGCGAGATCCACCCCACCCTGCGCGGGCCTCACTCGCTCGCGGTGGGCGACATCGACGGCGACGGCGACCTCGACGTGACCGCCTGCGCCAAGGACGACTTTATCGCCGCCTGGTTCGAGAACGACGGCAAAGGCAACTTCACCACCCGGCGCATCGCGTCCAGCCAGGCGGCGTACGATATCCGCCTCGTGGACATGGACAACGACGGCGACCTGGACGTGCTGATCGCGGGCCAGGAGAGCCGCAACGTGGTCTGGTACGAAAATCGCATCCGCCGCTGAGCCGGACCGGCGGCGGATGGGTACAAACGGGGGCAGCTTGGATAGCAAGATTCGGATCGTCAACCGGACGAAGGGAACCTTGGTCGCGACGGCCGCGGACGTGGCGGATACCAGCGAGAAACGCCGGCGGGGATTACTCAAGCACACCGGCCTGCAACCTGGCGAGGGGCTCTGGATCGCGCCCTGCGAAGCCGTACACAGCTTCGGCATGAAGTTCGCCATTGACCTGATCTACCTGAGCAAGAAGCGCCAGGTGAAGAAGGTCCGGCGGAACCTGGCGCCGCGCCGGTTATCGGCGTGCCTGACCGCCTACTCGGTGCTGGAATTGCCGGTGGGCATGATCGACGAATCCCGGACCGAGGTGGGCGACCAACTGGAGTTCGAGCCCGCGGCGGGCGAAAGGGCGTAACGGTCCGGCCCAGGTATGACCCGCGCGGCATTGCCCGCCTACGCGAGGATGTCTTTGACCACGTCCCCCGAGATGCCGGTCAGGCGGACGTCCAGGCCCTGAAACTTCACCGTCAGGCGCTTGTGGTCGATGCCCAGCAGGTGCAGCAGCGTCGCGTGGAAATCGTGGACGCTCACCTGGTTTTCGACGGCGGCATAGCCCAGGTCGTCGGTGGCCCCGTAGGTGATGCCCCCTTTCACGCCGCCGCCGGCCAGCAGGAACGAGAAGGCTTTGATATGGTGGTCGCGCCCGTCGCCTCCCTGGGACATCGGCGTACGGCCGAACTCCCCGCCCCAAATGATCAGCGTGTCGTCGAGCATGCCGCGTTGTTTCAGATCCTTGATGAGCGCCGCGGTAGGCCGGTCCACTTCCTCGGCCTTCAGCGCGACGTTCACCTTGACGCCGGCGTGGTGGTCCCAGTCGCGGTGATAAAGCTGAATAAACCGCACGCCCCGCTCGGCCAGCCGGCGAGCCAGCAGGCAGTTGGACGCAAACGATCCGTCGCCCGGCGTGGCGCCATACATTTCCAGTACCTGGCGCGGTTCGGCGGACATATCCATCAAACCCGGCACGCTGGTTTGCATGCGGAACGCCATCTCGTATTGGGCGATGCGCGTGAGGATCTCGGCATCGCCGAGCGCGTCATGCTGCACGCGGTTGACCGCGTTGATCGCCTTGAGCGATTCCGCCTGGAGGCGGGCGTCAATGCCCGGCGGGTTTTGGATGTAGAGCACCGGGTCGCCCACCGAGTTCAGCTTGACGCCCTGAAACCTGCTCGGCAGGATGCCGGCGGACCATTGCCGGGCGGCGATGGGCTGCATCTGCCCGCCCTTTCCGCTGCTGACCAGCACCACAAAACCGGGCAGGTCTTCGGTTTCCGCGCCCAGCCCGTAGAGGATCCAGGAGCCCATGCTCGGCCGCCCCGCCAGGATAGACCCGGTGTTCATCAGCGTATGAGCTGGGTCGTGGTTAATCTGCTCCCCCCACAGCGACCGCACGATGCACACGTCATCGGCGACGCTGCCGATGTGGGGAAACAACTGGCAGATCTCCTGTCCCGACTTGCCGAACCTGCGGAATTCGTGCTGCGGGCCAAAACAGATCAAGGGTTTACCCTGCAACTGCGCGATTTGCTGGCCCCGGGTGAACGACTCGGGCATCGGCTTGCCGTGCATCTCGGCCAGTTTGGGCTTGTAGTCGAACGTTTCCAGGTGAGAGGGGCCGCCCGCCTGGTACAGGAAGATCACGCGCCTGGCCTTGGCGGGATGATGCAGGGGATCGACCACGCCGCCCCGCCCGGTCCGCGCGCGCAGCGGCGGACTGAGAAGCGAGTGCAGAGCCATCAGCCCAAGGCTGGACACCCCGCGGCCAAGAAACGCGCGGCGGCAGAGCGAAACGGAACGGTCGGCGAATGGCGTCATGGCTTGGTTCCTCAATTGCGGGTGATGGTTTCGTGCAGGTTGAGAATCGCGCGCGCCACCATGGTGAGCGCGGCCGTCTGCGCCGGATTGGCCCGCACCGGCGCCGGCGATTCCCCCACGCTGAGCAACTGCCGCGCCGCCGCCGGTTCGCGCCGGAAGCGCTGGAGACTCTTGCCGTAAAGGTCGAGCAGCGGCGCCGCCTCGGCGGCCGTGGGCGCGCGCCCGGCGGCGCGGCGGAAGGCCCACGCGATCCGCTCTTGCACCGTCCGCCCGCCCTGGCTCAGCATGTTCTGCGCCAGCGCGCGCGCCGCTTCCACGTAAATCGGGTCATTCAGCAGCACCAGGGCTTGCAGCGGCGTGTTCGAGTGGACCCGGTTCACGGTGCACTCCTCCCGGGAAGGCGCGTCGAACGCCGCCAGGCTGGGATGCAGAAAAGTCCGCTGCCAGAAGGTGTACACGCCACGCCGATAGAGTTCCGGGCCGCGGCTGGCGGAGTATTCCCGTTTCGGGAAGTTCAGCGCCGCCAGGTAACCCGCCGGCTGATAGGGCCGGGCGCTCGGTCCGCCGAACGATTCGGTCAGCAGGCCGGAAGCCGCCAGCGCCACATCCCGTACAATCTCGGCCTCCACGCGGAAACGGCTTTGCCGCGCCAGCAACCGGTTGTCCGGATCGCGCTGTTCGAGTTCCGGCGCCGCGCGGGAGGACTGGCGATAGGTCTCACTGGTCACGATCGTCCGGATCAGATGCTTCACATCCCACGGATGCGCGCCGGACGCCTGAAACTGCGGCTCGATGAACTCGGCGGCCAGCCAGTCGAGCAACTCCGGATGGGTCGGCCACTCGCCCTGCGAACCCAGATCATCCAACACCTTCGACAACCCAATCCCAAAGAACTGGCGCCACATCCGGTTGACAAACACGCGCGCCGTAAGCGGGTTGTCCGGCGAAACCAGCCAGTTAGCCAGATCCAGCCGCGTGGGCCGGCCTTTTACGGAGAGCTTGCCTAGGAACGCCGGAATCGCCGGCTCCACCACGTCGCCGGAATCGTCCATCCAGTTGCCGCGCGGGAGGACCCGGGTTTCCGCGGGGGTGGTGGACTCGGTGACCACCACGCGCGGGATGGACGCCTCCAGGAGATCCCACTCGGCTTCCAGACGGCGGGTTTCGGCCACCAGCGGTTGCAGCTCCGGCTCCGACCACGCGAAATGATTGCGGATTTCGGCCTCCTGCTCCGCCGTGCGCCGGTCCGGCGGCGTTTCCAGGAGTTTCCGGACCGCGTCCGGCAAGCCCCAGTTGCGGGACTTGCCGGCATCGGCGCCCTGCTTCGGCCGCGGCTGCGGTTCCGGCCACGCATAGCGCGCTTGCGAGAGCGCCAGCCGGAACCGGCCGATGGTCGCTTTCCGATATTCGGAATCGTGGCGAATACGCACGGTCAACACCGAGTCGGCCCGCGTTTCCACCGGCTCGGCAAACCGCAGCGCCAGAAACGGCGTGCCGGTGTTGCCGTAGGTAGTCAAACCCCAACCCGACCGCGGGTCTCCGTCGATCGCCGCCATCGCCGGATGCTCCTTGGCGGGAAAAGAGAGATTCGAATCCGCGAGGACGAAGCGCAGGTTCCGGGCCGGTTTGCCTTTGACGCTTACTTCCGCCTCGACTTCGGTGACTACCAGACGGTCGGCGCCGCGGGCGACCCGCACGCCGGGCAGACTCTCGTCGGAAATCACCTCCAGGCCGAGCGCCGTCCACACGCCCGCGCCGGGCTTGGCGGAAACCGTGTATGTTTCGTTGTCGGGATTCAACCCCTCCGCCAGGATCAAGCCGTCGCCCGGCTGCCGGGACGACACCAGCGATCCGCCAACTTCGTAGGTTGAGTCGACCGGTTCCTCGTTGAAGATGCGGAGGAGCGCGCCGCGCGCGGCCACGGCCCGGAACGGGCGCAGGTAGCGCCAGTTCAACTCGCCGGCTTCATAGCGGCGGATCACCTCGCGCTCCCAGGCCGTTTGCCGTTCCGCACGCGCCGCCGCGGCATGGTCCAGCCGCTTGCGCGCCTCGGCCAAACGAAGCGATAACTCTTGCTGGCGGCGTTGCTGCTCCTCGTTCGGCAGCGCCAGCAGCGAACCCCACGCGTCCGGCCCCCGGTCCGGCACCAGGCCCGTCTCTTTAATATCGGCAAAGAAGGCCTTCATCGCATAGAAGTCGCGGGAGGTGAACGGGTCGAACTTATGATCGTGGCACTCGGCGCAGCCGACGGTGCTGCCCAGCCAGACGGAACTCGCCGTGCGCACCCGGTCGGCGGCATACTTGGCCAGATACTCCTTCGGCTGGATGCCGCCTTCGGCCGAGGTCCGCGTCAACCGGTTGTAGGCCGACGCGACCCGCTGCTCCACGGTAGCGCCGGGCAACAGGTCGCCGGCCAACTGCTCTCGCGTGAATTCGTCGAAGGGCTTGTTGGTGTGGAACGCGCGCAAGACGTAGTCGCGATACGGCCAGGCGGGAAAGGCGTTGTCGCCGTGAAAGCCGCACGTGTCGGCGTAGCGCACCGCATCGAGCCAGTGCATGGTCTGCTTCTCGGCATAACGCGGGGAGGCGAGCAGGCGGTCCACCAGCCGGGCATAGGCGTCCGGATGCGGGTCGGCCACAAAGGCCTCGATCTCCGCGGGCGTGGGCGGCAGGCCGGTCAGATCGAGCGTAACCCGGCGGATCAACGTGCGCCGGTCCGCTTCCGGGGAGGGCCGCAAACCCTCTTTGGCGAGGCGGGCGCGGACAAACGCGTCCACCGGATGCGGCGCGTCCGGAGGCGCCGCGGGACGCCGCACGGGCTCATAAGCCCAATGCCCCTCGTAAGGCGCGCCTTCCGCCACCCAGCGGCGGATGGTCTCCTTCTGGGTGGCGGTGAGTTCCTTGTGCGCGTGGGGCGGCGGCATGATCCGCCGGGCGTCCGTAGCGAAGATCCGCTGGACCATCGCGCTGCGCTCCGGGTCGCCGGGCACGATGGGCGCGACGCCGCGGCGGTTCGGTTTGACCGCCTCCTCGCGCAGGTCCAGGCGCAGTCCCGCCATGCGCATATTCTTGTCCGGTCCGTGGCAGGCGAAACACGCATCGGACAGGATGGGGCGGATATCGCGATTGAAACTGACGCTGGCGGCGGAAACCAGCGAAACGAACAGCACACAAGCGGCAAACAGGCGCAACGCGGACATGGCAGCGAATCACTCCCCTCCCTTGGGGGAACTGGTTGCTATTCTACAGGTGCTGGCCGTCCCGCGGCAGACCGGGAGCGGAGATGCGGCGGCGCGGCTGGGCGGAAAGCTCGGAGACCTCACCCTTGCTAATCGAAAACCCTCGTGGCGGGTTCGCCTTTCTGCGCGGCATCGCCCCATACTCGGCAGGCGCCGTGGCGCTGTCCGGTTTCGCGGTCGAACATGCCACCTTCGCCCGCGTCCTGCCCTTGCGCGACGGCTTCGCGGCGATCGACGCCCACCTGAAGGCGCTCGGCCGGCCCCGGCAGGCGCTCTGCGGCATCGAACTGCGCTCGCCGCGGCCTTTTACCTTCGAAGGCTTCCGCGACTTCAACGCGGGCTACGTCGACATTCTGAAAGACTGGCGTATCCTGCTCGACGGCGGCGTCAATCCGGTTGCGCGCACCAACGTCGCGCCGGAGGTCAATCCCCCGGCCGAGCCCGGCATGTTCGGTTTTTCGTTCACGGTGCCAGCCCGAACGGCCGTGAAGACCTTTGTGGTGGCGGGCGCGGGCGAGTTGCCCGAGGGTTCGCTTGAGCCCCAGGACGTCGTGCGGCGCGGGGAGACCTCGCCGGACGCCCTCGCCGAAAAGATCCGGTTCGTCATGGGCCTGATGTCCGGGCGCTTGCAGGGCCTCGGGGTGGGCTGGCAGGAGGCGACGGCGATCAGCGTCTACACGGTGCACAACATCTTTGCCGCCTTGCCGCGGGAGATTCTGAAACCGATGGGTCTGGCCACCCGTCGAGGTTTTGTCTGGCACTTCACGCGCCCCCCCATCGTCAGCATCGAGTACGAGATGGACTTGCGCGGCTGCCTCCACGAATGGGTACTATGATGCGAACCGAACGAGTCACTCAATTGCTTCTGGCCGTGATTGCGCTTTTTCTCGGCGTTATCGCCCTCCGGCCCTATCTCGAGCCGGCGGCGGTGCGCGCCGCGAGCGCCGACGAAGAGTACGAAGTATTCATCGAGCCGGGCACCCACACGCTGCGCGCCCCCGGCGGGACGGCGGTACAGCGGGGAAAGGTGGTCGTCGACCTGACCAACGGCGATATCTGGGGATTCCCGACGATCGGGCCGGAACCTTACCCCCAGGGGGTGAGCACGGAGCCGCCGGTGTCCAAGCCGATGTATCTCGGAAAGTTCGATTTCGCCGAGATGAAGAAGCGTCAGTAGCGCCGCCGCGTCTTCCGGCGCGCCGGGGCGCGCGCGGCGGAGCGCGCCGCCGGATCCACCAGCGAGAATTGCAGCCTGCGGTCGAGCGGGTCGACGCGGTCCAGACAGACCGTGACCCGGTCGCCGATAGAGAACTCGCGCTTGGTGCGCGCTCCCACCACTTTGCGGACGTTTTCCTGGTAATGGTATTCGTCGCCGGGCAGCAGTTCGATCGGGACCAGTCCTTCGATAAACAAATCGGTCAACTCGACAAACAGGCCGTACTTAGACGTGGTGATCACCATGGCCGCGAACTCGTCGCCGATGCGCTGCTCCATGAAGCTGGCTTTTTTCCATTCGACCAGTTCGCGTTCGGCGTCGGCGGCGCGGCGTTCGGTGAACGAGCACTCCTCGGCGATCGCTTGCAGTTCCTCCGCCGCGGGGGTGGACCGCCGGTCCAGCACGGCGGCGAGCAGACGGTGGACCACCAGGTCGGGGTAGCGCCGGATGGGCGAGGTGAAATGTGTGTAGGCCGGCGCGGCCAGCGCGAAATGCCCGCGGTTTTCCGTACTGTAGCGCGCCTGTTTGAGGGAGCGCAGCATGAGGTAGTTCACAATGCGTTCTTCCGGCCGGCCTTCCAGCTTCGCCACCAGTTTCTGGTACTGCCGCGAGGAGATGGGGATCTCCTCGGGCAGCGTCACCTGCTTGCGGACGGGCCGGCCGTCGCCGCGTTTTTGCGTGAAGCCTAGCCGCCGCACCAGCAGCGGCCCGACGCCCAGCGAGTAGCCGAACTGCGCCGCGGCTTCCTCGAACTCCATCACGCGCTTGGGGTCGGGCGGCTCGTGGATGCGGTACAAAGAGGCGATGCCTTCCGCTTCGAGGCGTTCCGCCACCGCCTCGTTGGCGGCCAGCATGAACTCTTCGATCAGCCGGTGGGCCAGGTTCCGCGGCGCGCGGCTGACGCCGGCCATCTGCCCCCACTCATCGAACTCGATCAGCGGCTCGGGCAGGTCGAAGTCGATGGAACCGCGCCGGGTGCGTTTGCGGTACAGGATCAGCGCCAGTTCGCGCATCTGCTCGAACGCGGGCAGCAGGTATTGATAGCGTTCCCGCAGCGCTTGGTCGCCTTCGAGCAGCGCGTGCACCTCGGTGTAGGTCATCCGCTCGGCGCTGCGGATGATCCCGCGCACGAATTCGGCCGCCCGCAGGCCGCCCTGGTGGTCGATCTCCAGCAGCGCCGAGAGCGTCAGGCGGTCCTGCTGGGGACGCAGCGAACAGATGTTGGTGGAAAGCTCATACGGCAGCATGGGCACCGCGCGGTCGGGGAAGTACACGCTGGTGCCGCGGCGCCGCGCCTCCTCGTCGATGGGCGAGCCCGGCTTCACGTAATGGCTGACATCGGCGATGTGCACCTGGAGCGCGAAGTTGCCGTTCGGCAGGCGCTCCACCCAGACCGCGTCGTCAAAGTCGCGCGCGGTTTCGCCGTCGATGGTGACGATGGGCAGGGCGCGGAAATCGCGGCGGCCCTCGAGATCCGCCGGCCGCGGCTGCTCGGGGAGGGCGCGGGCCTGCTCGCGCGCGGCGGGAGGAAATTCGTGGGGCAGGTGGTGTTTGCGGATGATGATCTCGACGTCAATGCCGAAGTCGCCGGGCCGGCCCAGCACTTCAATCACCCGGCCCACCGCGCCTTCTTCCGAATCCGGAAACGACAGCAGCTCCGCGTTCACCACCATGCCATTGAGATCGCGCAGATCGCGCACTTCCACCCGGGGCGCGCCCACCCGGTCGGGCGAGGGCGGAGCCGGGGGAGGCAGTTCCATGCCTTCGGGGACCTCGATCCACTGCCGGATGCGCTCGTCGCGCGGGATCACGAAGCAGCCGTGGCGGGCGATGCGGAATTCGCCGACGACGGTCGCGTGGGCGCGGCGGAGAATGCGGAGGATTTCGCCCTCGGCCCGCCCGGCGGCGTCCGCGCGGGTAATGCGAACCACGACCCGGTCGCCGTGCATCGCCCGCTCCACCTCCGCCGGCGGCACGAAGATGTCTCCGGCCAACCCTTCGATCGGCTGATCAGGAACCACAAAGCCGTACCCATCGCGGTGCACACTGAGCCGGCCCACGGCGAACTCGCGGTTCCGCGCGCTCACCGCATAATGGCCGGCGCGGATCTCGATGACCCTCCCGTCGCGCGCCAGGCGGTCCAGGATGCGGTCCAGTTCGGCGCGCGCCACCCCCTTGGCGCCCAATTCCCGCACCAGTTGTTTGAAGGTGGCGCGGGCGTGCGGCAGGCGGGACATGTGGGCCAGGACGGCCGCATCGGTCATATCTCCCAATCCTACCTACTAGTAGAGGTGCTTCAAGAGTGCCTTGGCCTCCCCGAGGCGCGGGAACGCTTTCTCCGCCTCGCGGAATTCGCGCGTGTGGACCCGCCGGCGCGCGCCCCGGTGGTCGACCGGGTAGCGCAGATGCAGCATCTCGTGAAAGAGCACATACTCCAATCCCAGCCGCGGGATGCCGGGCTGGTCAAAGATGCGGCTGATGATGATGGCGTTGTGCGAGGGGTCGTAGTGGCCCAGCATGGAGCGGCTGATCCGGCGGCTCCAACTCAGCGTGGGCCGGGCCAGCAATCCCCCGAAGTAGGCCCGGTTCAACTCCTCGAAGATCTCTTCGAGATCGTGATGCTGCCCGCGAGGTCCGCTGAGCTGTTTCCGCCCCCGCAACTGACGCAGCAAGGCCAGCCGTCCCCGGATGTCGCGCCGGTTCAGATACAGGCGGTAGCGGTGCGCGTAGGCGGGCGGCACCGGCCGGCGGTAGAGCTTGGCCAACAGGATGAACGCCAGGGCCTCCAGCACCGGCGCCGGCGCGCCCTCCAGCACATCCGGCAGCCAGGCGACCAGCCGGCCCGCCTCCAGCCGCAGCGTGCTGTTCGCGTTGGCGTAAGGCCGGAACTCCACCGCCACCTGCGGAGGGGGCGTGCGCGGCCGGAGCGCCCGGAACACGCGGGCGAAAATCTCCGGCGGAGTCTCAAAGAAGAGCGCCGACTCGAGCGCGGGCGCCGTCAGTTCAAAGTCCGCTTCTTCGCGCCGCGCTTGCATTTCCTCCGAATTTAACATAACAAGGTAGTTTACAAGCGTTTCGCCAACCTACCCGAAAGGACTCTGATTGAGAGCCAAGATCACCGCCCTGGGGTGCTACGCGCCTCCCCGAATCCTGACCAACCTCGAACTCGAAAAGCTGGTGGACACTTCCAACGAATGGATTCTGGAGCGGACCGGCATTCGCGAACGGCACATCGCCGATCCCGACATCGCCACTTCCGACATGGGCACGGAAGCCGCCCGGAAGGCGCTGGCCCAAGCCGGGCTGGATCCCAAATCGCTCGAAGCGATCGTGCTGTGCACGGTTACGCCGGATATGTTCTTCCCTTCCACCGCGTGCCTGATTCAGCACCAGTTGGGCGCGCCGCACGCCTGGGGGTTCGACCTGATCGCGGCGTGCTCCAGCTTTGTCTACGGATTGAACACTGTCGCGCAATTCGTCCAGAGCGGCTTGCACCGGCGGGTGATGGTGATCGGCGCCGACACGATGAGCCGGATCATCGACTACACGGACCGGAATACCTGCGTGCTGTTCGGCGACGGCGCCGGCGCGATGATCGTGGAACCGGCGGCGGAAGGCGAGGACGTGGGCCTGATTGATTTTATTGGAGAAATCGACGGCGCCGGCGGCGAGTACCTGAAGATGCCCGCGGGCGGCAGCCGGATGCCGCCATCGCACGAAACCATCGACAAGCGGCTGCACTACGTGCACCAGGACGGCCAGCAGGTGTTCAAGTATGCCGTGCGCAAAATGTACGAGCTTTGCGCGGAGCTTCTGAAGCGGAACCACCTGAAAGCCGACGATATCGGGGTGCTGATTCCGCATCAGGCCAACAAGCGGATCATCTCGGCGACGGCGGACCGGCTGGGGCTGCCCCCGGAACGGGTGTTGATCAATATCGACCGCTACGGCAACACGACGTCGGCGACCATCCCGCTGGCGACGCAGGACGCCATTGCGCAAGGTGTCCTGAAGAAGGGCGACCTGGTGCTGTTTGTCGCGGTGGGAGCGGGCTATACGGCAGGCGCCAGTCTGTGGCGGTGGGCATATTAGCCAGGCAGGCTAAGTTTGGCCCGCGCCTTCACTCCAAAGGGTAGTGGCGGGTAACTCGAGGCACACGCGCAATCCGGGGTCCGCGTTTTCGGCCCAAATCTTTCCCCCATGGAGTTCCACGGCGCGGCGGGCGATGGCCAGTCCCAAACCTGCCCCGCCGCGCGAGCGGTCCCGGTCCGGATCCACGCGGTAGAACGCGTCGAAGATCCGCGCCAAGTGGCCGGCCGGCACGCCGGGACCATAGTCCCGGATTTCAACCCGGATCGCTCCGGGCGCGCGGCGGCAGGCGATCTCCACGGCGGTCTGTTCCGGAGCGTACCGGATGGCGTTGCGCAACACGTTCTCGATCGCGCGCCGCAGCAGTTCGGCATCCGCCTCCAACTCCCCCTCGCAAGGCGCGGCCAACTTGATTTCCGTCCCCCGTCCCCGGGCTTCCATTGGCACATCGGCGGCGATGGCTTCCAGCAGTTCGTGCAACCGCACCGGCTCGCGCCGCAGCCGCGCGGGATCGGCTTCCGCGCGGGTGAGCTCGAGCAGTTCCGTCACCAAGGCGTTGAGGCGCCCGGCCTCGCGCTCGATCCGGTCCAGCGCGCGGCTCGGATCATCGCTCGTCCGCGCCAGCTCGACCGCTACCCCCAACCGGGCCAAAGGAGAGCGCAACTCGTGCGAGATGTCTAGCAGCAGCCGTTTCTCGGCTTCCACAAGGGTTTGAATCCGCCCGGCCATGCGGTCGAAAGCCTGCGCAAGCTGGCCGAGTTCATCGCGGCGGGCCGAGCCGGCGCGGGCGGCGAGGTCGCCTCTGCCAAACCGCTCGAGCGCGCCTTGCAACTCGCGCAGGGGCCGTGTGAGATAGCGCGCCAGCCCGTAACAGAACAAGAGCACCGCGGCGATCAGCCACAAATTGGGCGCGAGCACTTCCCAGGTAAACGTCCGCGGCGCCGGCGCCAGCAGCACAAAGCGGTAATCCCCCGCGGGGGACACCACGCCAAAGAGCCTTCGGTTCCGCGCCAGGCGGCGCATGCCCGGACGGCGGCGGGCCTCCGCGATCAGCGCGTTGCGGTCCTCGCCCGTCAGCAGATCCCGGCCGCGCGCGTCGGCAAGGAAGGCCGAGGCCCCGAAGGCGGACTCGACGCGTTCGAGGAAGGCACGCAGCTCCGCCTGCCCGCCACGCTCGTAGGCCGCGCGCGCTTCTCCTAGCAAAAAGGGCAGCGTCCGCGCTACCGGGGGCAGGCGTCCCGGTTGGCGGGCCTCCAGCGTAACCGCGGTGGTGAAGATCAAGCCGGCCGCCATCACGGCGACCATGGCCAGAAACCAAAGCAGGATGCGGCTGAACAGCGAGTTCATGCGCCGTCCTCCTCGGCGCGCGTGCGGCAGAACTGGTAACCGACGCCGCGCACGGTCCGGATCAGCCGCTCGTCGCCCAGCTTGCGCCGGAGGTGACTGACGTGCACGTCGATCGCGCGGTCATACGGAGTCGCCTTCCGGTGATACACGCTTTCGGTGAGCGCGTCGCGCGACAGCACCCGGCCCGCCGCCCGCATCAGGCGCTCGAGGATGTCGAACTCGATGGTGGTCAGCTCCACGGGCCGGCCCGCCACTGTCACCTCGCGCGACTCGGGGTCGAGCGCCACGCCGTTTACCTCCAAGCGCCCGCCCGGTGGCTGGCGGGGCTCTTCCACCCGGCGGAGGATGGCCCGGATCCGGGCCGTGAGTTCGCGGGGGTGAAACGGCTTGGGCAGATAATCGTCCGCGCCCAGCTCCAAACCGATGATCCGGTCCACGTCCTCGCCTCGCGCCGTCAGCATCAGCACGGGCGTACGCTGCGACCGGCGCAGTTCCCGCAGCACCTCGAGTCCATCCATGCCCGGCAACATGATGTCCAACACGATCAGATCCGGCGGCTGGGCGCGGGCATGCGCCAAACCGTGCGGGCCGTCGTGCTCCATGGCGACGGTGAATCCTTCCCGCCGGAGCAGTTCCTCCAACAACTGGCACAGTTCCCGGTCGTCGTCGATCAACAGGATCCGCACGCCTTGACAGATACCAAAGCCACGGCGTTGCGTAAACCGAGCGGCAGGTACATTTACATACTTTTACGCTGCGCCCATGGTCCCTTTACGATTCGGAGGTAGTGTGAAAACAGGAGGTATCGAGTGACGATGAATCGAATCCGCTTCGTGCTGGCGGTGGGGGCGGCGCTGACCGCCGCCGGACTTTTGAACGCCCAGGCTTGGCCGGGCCGCTTCGGGGCGGGCGGCGCCGAAGCTCCCCGGTTCGGCCGCATGCAGCAGTTTCTCGCCATCTACCTGGACCTGACCGAAGCCCAGCAAGCGCAAGCCAAGGGGATCTTTGAGGCTGCCCGTGCTTCCGCGGCGCCGCTGGCCGCGCAACTCCGGGCCAGCCGGGAGGAGATGGCCGCCGCGGTGAAGGCGAATCAACCCGACGCCGAGTTGGACCGGATCGCGAGCCGGCAAGGCGCTCTTCTGGGCCAGTTGGCCGCCATTTGGGCGAAGGCGCAGGCGAAGTTCTACGCCCTGCTCACGCCCGCTCAGCGGGAAAAAGCCGATAAGTTGAGGTCGCTCCGAGGACCTCGGGCAAACCGCTGGGGCGAAAATCTCGATTAGAAAACTTCGAAGCAGAACACCCGGTTGGAGCCGTCAGGAGAAAGGCCATACTGACCTTCGGGCAGGCTGTCGACCACTTCGATGCGAAACAGGTTTTCGCCCAACCGGGTGAAGTTCAGCCGCGCAGGTTTCGCCGATTCCTTGGGCTTCTTCGGATTGAACGCCACCTCCCGCTGTCCACCTTTCACCTCGAAGGGGTAGAGCGCCAGACGCTCGACGGCCAAACGCTCGGACTGCACGAGAAAGAGCGGGCCAGCCAGCGGGGTCCGGGCCTGAGCCGAGGCGCCCGGCACGACGTACACCCGCCAATCTTTACGGGTTTCCTCTCTGGCCTCCGTCACATCCAGCGCGATGAGTTGATCGCCGTGAATCAGGTAGGGAAGATCGGGCTGGGGCGGCACCGGCCCCTTGTACCTTTGCGCGGCAACGACGGCGACAGAGGCCAGCGCGACGGCCGCCGCGGCAATAGCGCACCTAGACCTCACGAATATGATTCTAACTCAGGCGCGCGAGATTCCTGAGCCACCCGGGCTTCAATGGTGTCCAACGTCTTCTCAAACTGCTGCTTTTCGATAGGCTTCAATACCAAGTAGCGCCCTTCGCCCTGGAAGTGCATCGAGAGGTCGTGGCTAAAGACCTCCGCCAGCAGCGTAAAAGCCCCCACGCGCCCCCGGGCGCGATCGTAAAACTCGACCCAGTTGAGCCCTTCGATGCGGGTGGAACAAAACACCACGTCGAACCGCATACGGCCGACCAGGTCCAGCGCCTCGTCGGAACTGTGCACCGGAACCACCCGGTAGCCACGCGCGCCCAGTGCCTCCATGAGTTGGCGCTCGACCCATTCCTCCGGCTCGACCAGCAGCACGGTGAGCCGTCTGGAGGACTCCCGCGCTTCCGAGACGGCGGCGGTTTCCGCCGGCTTGTCCGCGTGCATGAGCGGCAGTTCGATCTCGAAGCAGGTTTCGCGCTCCGAGACTTGCACCAGCCGCAATTCCCCGCTGTGGCCCGTGATGATCGTCTTGCACACATCGAGGCCAAGGGCGCTGACCTCATCCTCGAGGCTGGGGCCAGCCTTGGGGCGCAGCGGGGCCGAATACCGGATCTCGAAGAAGATCCTCCGCGCCAGCACGTCCGCGCGGAACTGCAACCGCTTTTCGGCGACCTCCTCCAGCGATTGCTCGGCATGCACAAGCAGGTTCAGGAAAACCTGCTCGATCTGGCCCTGCGAGGCCATGACGAACAGGCGCTGGTCCTTGAGCAGGTTGCGGACCTGGATGCCGGAGGCTTTCCACTCGCGCTCCCGGAAGCGGATCAGGCCGCGTACCAGGGAGATGATCTCCACCGGCTCAGGCTTGACGTGCTCCGGCTGGGCAAAGGAGACCAGCCGCTCCACGATGGCGGAGGCCCGTTTGGCTTCGGAGGCGATCACCAGCAACTCCTGCTTTTCCGGGGAGTGGGGGTGCTTCTCCACCGCGGATTCGGCCATCCCGAGAATCGCGGCCAGCGGGGTGCGGAGATCGTTTACCACGCCGGAAATCAACCGGCCGACGGCGGCCAGCTTCTCGCTGCGCGCCAACTGTTCCCGCACAGAACGCTGGGCCAGCAGCTTCACCGCGACTCCCACCTGGTTGGCCAGGTGCTGCGCGCTGGCTTTCTCGTCGGCCGTGAAACTGCGCGCCTGCCGCGAGTTTTCCATCTGGAGCACGCCCACGGCCTCCCCCTGGGTCAGCATGGGGATGTACAGCACGGAACGGGGCAGCAGCAGATTGTTCCGGTCCCGCCCCGGGAAACTGAAGGCGCTGCGCTTGGTGTCCGCGATGCTTACCATTATCCGGTTCAGGAAGCAGTTTACCAGCCCGGTCTCGAAGAACCCGGAGGGCTGGTCGACGGCGACCGGCGGATCGACCCGCTCGTCGCTGGGCTCGACCGGGGTCAGCGTGCGCGTGCCCTTATCGAACAAGTAGAGCCGGATGCTGGTGATTCCCAACACCCGCGGCAGCACCGCTTCGAGCCGGCTCAGCAGGTCCAGTGGGGAACCGGAATCCAGGATCTCCTCGCTGAGCGAATGCAGGCGGCGGATGGTTTCGCGCTGTTCGCGGGCGCGGCGCTCGCGAAACCACCAGATGACCGCAGCCACGCCCAGAAAAATGCCCAACGGCTTCAGCGCCCAGAAGCCCTGTCTCCAGTCCTCGGTCAGGCGTTCGACGGCGTCCGGCCGGTCCACCAGAACCATGAAGTACCGGTCATACGGCGGCTCCGGGCAGTATTGATATGCGATGCCGGTGACTCGGACCCGATCTCCGATCTTCAATTCGGGCAGCCGCGCGCGGTTTGCCGCGCGCGGTGAAGGAAGGAATACCTTCAATGGCGCCTCCACCTCGCCGATGCGGAGGAAGACGCCCTCGCCGTTCTCCCCGATTTCGAGCACGCGGTCTTCAGTAGTGACCAACTGCCCCAGGTAGCGGAAGGTTTGGAGGTCGCCGACCGGCGCGGGGCGGGGGAGCGGACGGGAGCCCGCCGATTCGATGGTGATGCGGTTCACCGCCACCACCGGCAGACCATTCCGGGTCAGCACCCGTCCCCGGGCTTCGATCCAATCCCCGGGAGTGAGATCCTCGAATGCCTCCGGCTTCCCCTCCAGAATCACCGCCTGGTCCCGGTCCTGGATAGGCAAATGCGTATATCCGAAAGCCGTAACCGGATGGATGGAGACTTGGCCTTTAACGCTCACCAGTTTGTTTTCCAGCGCGGCGGCGTAGGTGGGCGGCACGCGGGAGGACGCCGCTTCCAGCGTGATCAGGTTCTGCGCCGCGAGCGGAACGGCGCTCAGGGCGAAGATCGCCCCCGCCCATCCGGTCACGCGCGGGGCTGTTGTCTGGTTAGCCACGGCCACAACTCGCTGCTCTCAAAATCGTCGATCGCCAAATCGACGCCGGGCAATTCGCGGTGCGTGGTGCGGACGCCGACGACTCTGGCGCCCGCCGCCCGGGCAGCCGCTACTCCGGAGTAAGAATCCTCGAACACGATGCAGTTGCCCGGGTCCACTCCCATCCGTTCCGCCACCCGCAGATAGACCTCGGGCGAAGGCTTAGGCGCCGCCACCTGCCCGCCGTCCACCACGGCGCAAAAAAAACGGCGAATTTCCGCGCCATCCAACAGGAAATCCACATTGGCCCGCTCGGCATTGGTGCCCAAACCCACCGGGGTGTTTCCCAATTTTTGCAGGAATTTCCGCACGCCCGGAACTAGGTGGCGTTCCAGGCCGCCAGCCACCAGGGAACGGTACAGTTCCTCCTTGGCGGCGCCCCGCCGCCGGATCTCCTCCTCGCCGAGATCACCGTAGAAGTCGCGGATGATCTCATCGTTCCGTTTCCCGTACATGCGCTCGTGCATCGCCTCGCTGGTGGCCAGGCCGTAGCGGGCGTTAAAGCGTTCCCAGGCCACGCGATGCACCGGATTGGAGTGAATGATCACGCCGTCCATGTCCAGGATGACCGCCAAACCCGACTGGATGATACCACAGGCGTCCGGCTTCACTCCCCCGCATTCTCCTTAGAAACCTGCTGCGCAATCCACTCAAGATAGGGCGGGAACCCGTCGAAGACAGGCAGAGCGAGAACCTCAGGAACTTGGTAGCTGTGGCCGGCGCGCAATTCGGCAACCAGCGCTTCCCACGCCTCCCGCGTGCTCTTGATGACGAGCAGCCACTCCTCGGAGTTCTCCACGTCGCCTTGCCACCGGTACACGCTCTCCACTCCCGGCGCCACGGAGACGCAGGCCGCCACGCGGCGTTCCACCAGCCGCCGGGCGATGCGCCGCGCTTCGTCCCGGCTGCCGCAAGTGCTCAGAACCACAATTTTGTCAGTCATTATCCTAATTTTTTGTGAAATTGGCGCCCGGCAATGATACGATTATGCAACGAGGAGATGGCGACGTGCGCAGACCGTTTTCCCGCATCGGCTACTTTTTGATCATCGCGCTGGCGGTGGGCTGGGCGTTCTACAATTTGCGCGGACCGCATGGCTTCCAGGCCTGGATGCAGAAGCGCCAATTGATTCAGCAACTGGAGGAGCGGAACCGCGAGTTGGCCCGCCAACTGGCGCTGAAACGGGAAGGCATCGACATGCTGGGCTGGTATGGCCCGGCGCAGGAACTCGAGATCCGCAAGCGGCTCAAGCTGGTCAAACCGAACGACAAGGTGTACGTCATCACCCAGTGACCGATCGCGGCCCGGGGGCGGCGGCGGTCCCGCGCGATGCGGCGGTCCGTCCGTGCGCTGGTCGATCACTGCACCGTAAACGGCGTCCGCAGAGTAAAGGTGAGCACGGATTCCGCCGGCACCGTGGCGGGATCGCCACGGGTGGCCATCACCGCGCCGGTTCCGCCCGCCGCGCCCGCGCCCGCGCCAATCGCGGCTCCCCGGCCGCCGCCGGCGATCGCGCCGATGGCCGCGCCAACTCCGGTGGCGACCCCCACTTTCAAGGCATCCTTCTTGGTGCTCTTGGGCGCTTCCCGCGCAACGGTGCCCGTCACAATGTCGATCGTCTTTCCGTTGGCCAGCTCCAGGCCGGTGAGCTGCAAGGTCAGCGAGGCGACGCCTTTCACGCGGCCGCCAGGATCGGACTCGACAATTCTGCCTTGGACATTGGCGCCTTTCCTGGCGATCAGCCGCCCGCCCTCCAGCAAATCTTCCTCGAGGGTCGCGACAAAGGTTTCGCCGGATTTCATGGCTTTCGTGGACAGCGTGTTCGTGGTCCTGACAACCAGCCTGGTGCCCGCCTCCACCGTCACCGGGGGAGGTGGCGGAGGCACGGCCGGCGCCGTGGGCGTCACACTGCGCGCTGGAGCGTCACCGGGAGCGGCCGCTTGCGAGCGAGCCGGCGCGCTGGACCCGGGGCGGGCGGCCTGAGTTCGGGCGGGCGCCGGGGGCGGGGCGGCTGGCGGCGCCAATTGATTCGCCGGCGCGGACTCCTCGGGAACCGCAGGCATAGCCGCGCTGTCCGCCGGTTCGGTCCGCGGCGTTTCCGGCGCACGGCTGCACGCCAAAGCCGCCAGCAGCGCCGCCGTAGCCACAACTCTCATCCCATGAGTTCTCATCCTTGTCCTCCTGGTGGATCTGTTTCTGCGTTGCCTTCGTGCAACCAGCTTACCAGTTTGGCGGCGCCGATCCGCCGCTTGCCCGGGCGCGCCCGGTAATCGCTGAAGCTTCAATCGCTCACAGGCGTCCGTCCCAGCGTAAACCGATGCGCCAAAGCCGGGGGGCGCCTATGAGCGGCGTTGGGGTGAACCCGGTAAAAAACTCCCGGTCCAGCAGGTTTTCCACCCCCGCGACGGCGCTCAGCCCCCCGCGTATCCGGTGGCGCACTACCACCTGGGCCGTCGCGAAGCCAGGCAGGCGGAATAGATTGCGCTCGTCCTCAAACTGCATCGCAAAACTGCGCACTCCGGCGCTCACCAGCGTTCCCCCGCGCTCGGCGGTGACCTGAACCGATCCTTGATGGCGAGGGATCTGCGGCACGCGCTCGCCCGTGGCAAAGCGCGAATCCGCCAGCAGGTAGGCCGCCTCGCCCCGCAGCCACCGCCAGCGGCCTATCGTCTCCAACTCGGCCCCGCGGTTCAACGCCGCCGCCGCGTTCTGGCGTTGCCGCGTGATTTCGTTCGCGGCGATCCGCAAGGTTACGTTGGTGATCAGATTGTCGAGCCGGTTACGAAAGAACGTTACACGAACGCGGCTGGACTCGGCCACCCAGTCGACGCCGGTTTCGACGCCGGTGAGCGTTTCCGGCCGCAGCGAGGCGTTGGCCAGCGTGACCGCGTTTCCCACGCGGAATTCGCGGTAAAGTTCGTTCAGGCTGGGCGCCCGGAAACTCCGGTATGCGGAAGCCCGCGCCCGCCACCGCTTGCGCCCCGCCGCAATGCCGGCGCTGGGGCTGAAAAAAGTCTGTTGCTGGCCGGTGACCTGCCGCCGGGCGCCGAAATAGAGGCGCACCGGCCCGGCGGCAGCGTCTCCTTGCAAGAAAACACCGTGCTGGAGGAGCGTTCCGCCTCCCAAACGCAGGCCTGCGGGGACCAAATAATCGCGGCTGTAGCCCTCTACCCGGAACGCGTCGGCCCCTCCGTGCAGGTTCCAACCGCCCCGGCGAAGGGACCACACCCCCGCCCCGCCGGCGCCCTCGGCGGGAACCGATTGCCGGAACGTAATGCGCTCCGTCTCCCGGTTCGCGGCCAACGCCGAGAATACCGCCCGGAACTCCTGCCGGTTATGAAATCCCAGCACCGATACCGACTGTGCGCCAAACTCGCGGAAATAGCGCCCGGACAGGGTGCCCAACGAGGTCGAATTGCGCTGCGCCGCGGTGCCGTTGGCGCGGTCTTCCGCCAGCAGGTCCGCCTTGAGGAAGAAGCGGTCCCGGCTGCCCAGCCAGTCGGCGCGCGCTTCGCCGGAGACGAAACGGACTCCGGCCGGCCGGTCGACCGCTCCGCGCACGTCGCGGGGCACGATGAAATAGCCGTCCGTCGAAAACGCCCGGCCAGTCCCGGACACCGCCCAGGGACCGCCGCGAAACACGTGGGAAAAGCCCGTCCCCAGGTCGTGCGTTTCCCGATTGCCGGCTTCATAGCGCGCCGTGACGCGTTTCGGCTCCTGCTCGCGGGAGAACAGGTGAATCACTCCACCCATGGCGCGGTCGCCAAAGACGCTGGTCGAGGCCCCGCGCGAGATCTCCACCCGCGCCAGTTCCTCGGGCGCGAAGCGCGTCCAGTACACCCACCCGCCAAAAACATCGTTCACCGGAATGCCGTCCCACAGCACCAGGGTACGGCTGGCGCCGGACGAACCAATTCCGCGCAGGGAGACCCCCTGAGTGGTCGGGTTGGCGGCGACGCTCGAGGACCGGCGGAACAGGCTGAAGCCGGGCACGTTGCGCAGGCGGTCGTCCAGATTGATGCCCGGAATGGTCTTCAGTTGCTCCGGGCTTACCGCCGTAATCGAGGCCGGAGCCTCGCTCTCCACGTTTTCCACCACCGTAATGGCGGTTCGCACCGGCGCCAACGCCGGGTCAGCGGGCGGAGGGCTCTGCGCCCCGAGGCTCCAGCAGCAGACCAGCGCGGCCCAACACCACCACGGGCGTCCACCCCGCCGCCTCGAAAGCCGCGGGGCGGGGCGAAATGACGACTTGAAACGCGTTTTCGCCATGCGGGGGATCGGGAGGTGCGTCCGGAAGCCTGGTGGCCAGGGCCAGAAATCTCAGGATAGTATACACATCGGCCTCGCCGGGAACTCGCCGGGAGAATCCTTGCGAACGAAACTCGAACGTCAAACCCCGTTCCGCGAGGCTCCAAGTCAAATAAGCTGCCAAATCAATGGCCTTCTCCAGCCAAGCCTCGCCTGCGCTGTCCGGCGCCACCATCCGGTCGAGAAAAATCTCCGCCTGGCGGTCCTCTTCGCGGGCGAACTCCCGCACCTGTAACTCTGCGGTATGGGCGGAGGTCTTCCAGTCCACGTAGCGGGCGCTTTCGAAAGCCTGGTAAGGCCGGATGCGATAGAAATCCTGCCCCGTGCCCGCATGCAGGCCCTCGAGTTCCCCGCGGATGGCCGCGATCAACTCCTCGAAGCCCGGTTGGGCTTCAATCGAGGGATAGACCAGTACCTCGCGAGTCAGTTTCACCTGGGCGGTCTTTTCCCGGAATCCGAACGGGAAACGGGTAGCGAGGCGGAACCCGCGTTGCCGGTAAGCGCCGCGGCGCGGGAACTCAATCTCGACCTGTTCAGCGATGGTCTTGCCGCCGGGCACCACCGGGAGGTAGACCGCCCCGCGCAGGATGGCAGGCTGTTCAGTACCGGGGTCCGGCGCTCCCTCCACGCGGATGGAAAAGGAAGGGAGCCATCCCTTCGAATTCCGCAAGGCGAGCATCGCGCGGAAGGTCCGGCGCGCCGTGATATGTTCTGGCGCCGCGAAATCGATCTCCAGCCCCGACAGGCTAAGCCGGCTGAGAAACCCGGAAATCAGCAACAACGCCAGCATCGCGGCCAGGATCAGAAACAGCAAATTGTTCGCCGAGAGCACCGCAGTGGCGCCGACGACGCCCATGGCGACGCTGTACAGAAAGCCGGCAAGCGTGATCTGGATTTCCAGTGATCGCCGCAACGCGGCCCGCCACGCCTTGATCCTTGCCAGCAGCATCGTTGGATTCCCTGCCCCCGGCAGAGCCCGCCGGCGGCCCCGCGCCCTGCGGCGCCTAATTCGATCCTACTATTGTCCGACATTAGCCCTTCGTGCTACACAAAAGAAGTCCCGGCGGGGCGCCTCAAGATCGTGTTCATGCGTTACGTGCCTTGGTTTGCGGTGGGAGCGGCGGTTTTGACTTGGGACATATTGATCCGCTGGAGCCCGGGAGGCCTGCTTCCCCGGCCGTGGGAGGTGGTGCTAGGCCTTTCGGAACTTACCCGGAAGGGCCTGCTGTTCAAGTACGTCGTGGCGTCCCTGTTCCGGGTGACTTGGGGTTATGTGGCCGCCGCCCTGCTCGCAATTCCCTTCGGATTGATGCTGGGATGGCACCGGCGCGGAGAGTTGGCTCTGAACCCGCTGATCCAGGTCTTGCGCCCGATTTCGCCATTGGCCTGGATCCCGATCTCGATCCTCTGGTTCGGGGTCGGGGATGTGGCGGCGGTCTTCCTGATCTTCATGGCTTCCTTTCTGCCGTTGACCGTGACCGCCATGAACGCGGTGAAGAACATCCTGCCGACGCATCTGAACGCGGCGCGGAACTTCGGACTCTCCCCGGTGCAGATCGTTCTAAAAGTCATCTATCCCTCGGTGATGCCGCAACTCATCGCGGGACTCCGGATTACTCTGGGCATTGCCTGGCTGGTGGTGGTGGCGGCGGAGATGATTGCGGTCAATTCGGGACTGGGTTTTCTGATTGTCGACGCCCGCAACGCGGGCAACCGCTATGACTTGGTGGTGGCTGGGATGGTCATGATCGGGGTGATCGGGCTGGTGCTGGACGTGGGCATGCGCCGTCTCGAAAAGCTGAAATCGCTGCGCTGGGGTTACGCAAACGAATGAGTCAACCCGTGATGTCCCCGCCGTCCCGGACGACGGCCTGCGAGACCAAACTCCGGGTGCAAGGGGTGAACAAGGTATTCACGCGCGACGGAAGTTCGGTCAACGTACTTGAGGATATTAACTTGGAGATTCGCGACGGTGAATTCGTGTGCCTGCTGGGCCCCTCCGGTTGCGGAAAATCGACGCTGTTGAACATTGTGGCCGGGTTCATTCCCCCCACCAGCGGCCACGTCGAAATCGATGGCGAACCGGTGACCGGCCCGGATCCGCGGCGGATTTTCGTTTTCCAGGAGCGCGGCGTCTTCCCCTGGCTGACGGTGGAGGGCAATATCGGCTTTGGCCTGTTCCGCCTGCCGCCGGAAGAGAAAGCCCGCCGGATCGCGCACTACGTCAAGCTGGTGGGCCTGTCCGGTTTCGAGCGGGCGTATCCGGCGGAGTTGTCCGGGGGTATGAAGCAGCGCCTGGAGGTGGCGCGGGCGCTGGCGGTAAACCCGGACATGCTCTTCCTCGACGAACCGTTCGGAGCGCTCGATTCCATTACCCGCCTGCTGATGCGCGGCGAATTGCTCCGGATCTGGGAAGCCGAGAAAAAGACGATCCTTTTTGTCACCCATGACATCGAGGAATCGGTGCAATTGGCCGACCGCGTCGTGGTGATGTCGGCGCGCCCGGCGACGATTCAGCGCGTGGTCGAGATCGACATTCCGCACCCCCGCGACATCAGCTCCCCGCGGTACCTGGAACTGCGCGACGGCATCTTCGAGGAAATCGGCCTCGCGCACAAGGTTTAGGCGGCGATGCAGACCAGGCGCTGGGAACCGGCCGTACTGCCCTTTTTGACGGCACTTGCCGTCCTGGCGGTCTGGGAGGCCAGCGTCCGCTTGTCCGGCACCAAGGTTTTTCCTTCTCCCGCCGAAGTCGGCGCGGGGTTGCTGGAGTTGCTCCGCAAAGGGTTGCTGTGGCGCTACACCTCCGACTCGCTGCTGCGCGTCGGCGCCGGCTATCTGCTGGCGATTGTCCTGGGCATTCCGCTGGGCTTGCTGCTAGGCTGGTATCCGCTGGCGGCCCGGGCCGCTAACCCGCTGATTCAGATGCTGCGGCCGATCTCGCCCCTGGCGTGGATCCCGGTGGCGATCGTGCTGTTCGGGGTGGGCAATGAATCGGCCGTGTTTTTGATTTTTCTCGCTTCGTTCTTCCCGATCGTCGTGTCCACGATATCGGGGGTGCGAGGCGTGCCACCCATGTTCCGGCTGGCCGGGGCGAACTTCGGACTGTCCACCGCCGCTCTGCTCCGGCGGGTGATCTTCCCGGCGGCGCTGCCCCAGATGATTGTCGGATTGCGCATCGCGCTCGGCATTGCCTGGCTGGTGGTGGTGGCGGCCGAAATGATCGCGGTCGATTCCGGGTTGGGCTACCTGGTGATCGATTCGCGCAACGCGGGCAAACGTTACGATCTGGTGATCGCGGGCATGGTCCTGATTGGCCTGATCGGCCTGGGATTAGACAGTAGCATGCGCCGTCTGGAGCGGTTGAAATCGGTTCGCTGGGGATTTTTGAATGACTGACGCAAAAAAAATTGTCTTCGGGGTGCTGGCGTGGACGGGCGTGGTGAGCGCTCTCCACCTGCATTTCAACGTGGATTGGGCGGCGATCCTCAATGACCGTTTGCCCGAGCACCGCCGCAAGATCAACGTGGCCTACATCCCGGTTACCTGACACCTGGCCTGCCCGGTGACCGACTATATCTCGCGGTTCACGAAAACCGGAAACCTTTTCCTCCCGAGAATGTTTCAAGGGTTTCCCGAGATCAAGGAAGCGTTGATCTCGAACAAGATGCAAGCCGCGTTTATGGTGGCGCCGATGGCTATGGCCCTGTGGTCACAGGGCGTACCTGTCAAGATCGTTTACCTGGGGCACCGGTACGGCAGCGGCGTCGTCGTGCACAAGGACGGCGGCGTGCAGACGTTTGCCGACCTGAAGGGGAAGACTATCGCGATTCCAAGCCGCTTCTCCGACGAACGGCTGATTGTCTTCCGCGTCATGAAGAAGTTCAACATGACGGCGCAGGATCTGAAGATGGTCGAGATGGCGCCCCCCGACGTGGCGGGCGCGCTGGCCGCCCGGGCAATCGACGCGTTCTCGATGGGCGAACCCTATCCTTCCCAGGCGGAGATGGGCGGTTTCGGCCGGGTGCTGTTTCACGCGCGCGAGCACTGGCCGGATTACATGTCCTGCGTGTTGGTGGTGCGGCAGGATCTCATCGACCGGCGTCCGGAAACCGTTCAGGCCCTGGTCGACGGCATCGCCCGCTCCGGGCTCTGGTTGGACGACGGCGGCCGCCCGCACCGCGAGCACGCGGCGGACTTCGTCGGCCGTTACTACTATAATCAGGACCCCAAGCTGCTCCGCTGGGCGCTGACCAACCCCTTGGACCGGGTGGTCTACACGCCGCTCACCCCGTTCAAGGACGATTTCGACCTGGTCCGCGACCTGATGATCGAAACGGGCGTGCTCGACCGGCGCATCGAGTTCGAGGACTACGTGGACATCCGCTTCGCTGAGGGCGCGCGCCACCAGACTCCCTGGAAGTACGTCCCCAACTCGGGCGTGGCCGAATAAGCCCTTGATCGCCGCCGACTCTGCGCCCTAAACTGCTTATCCGCTGATCGCCAATCGCTGATCGCTGACCGCTCCCGTCCTCAAGATTTCACCTATCCTGGGCTAGGCTTCCGGACGCTGTCTCCGGGGATTCCCCGCACGGGGGGTGCGGAGCTCGGCTCCCGGTTCCGGGTTGCGGTAGGGTGGAGAAGGGATGCGCGGCGTGTTTGAATGTCCCGGGCGGATACGCAAACGTTCCACGGCCCAAGTGCGAACCACGTGGGGATGACGAGGACGATCCATGACCAACTCCTTTCCGCCTCCAGTGTACGCCTGACAGGCCGAGTCCCGGAAGTTCCCCGAAAGGGCTTTCCATGTTACCCAGCATTCATCATCTGTTCTCCTTGTCCGGCAAGACAGCGGTCGTAGTGGGCGGGGGCGGCGTGCTCGCCGGCGAGATGGCGATGGGTTTTGCCGGCGCCGGCGCCCGCGTTGTGGTCGCCGACCTGAACCTGGCGCAAGCCGAAGCCCGCGCGGAAGCGATTCGCGCGGCGGGCGGCCAAGCTCTGGCCGTCGCCTGCGACGCCACCGTAAAGTCCGCCCTGGAGGAGGCGCGGCGGCAGGCGGTGGCGGAGTTCGGCGGTGTCGATATACTGTTGAACGCGGCGGGAGTCAACTCCGGCACTCCTTTCCTGGAGATCACCGAAACCGAATGGCAGCAACTGCTGGACATCAACCTCCGCAGCGTGTTCCTGGCCTGTCAGGTGTTCGGCGGACTGATGGTGCAAGCGGGTAAAGGCGGCGCGATCATCAACATCAGCTCCGCCTCTTCCGGCCCGCCGCTTTCCAAGGTATTTACCTACGGAGTCGCCAAGGCGGGCGTGAACCAGATCACCCAGTTTCTGGCGCGCGAGTGGGCGCCTTTCCGGGTGCGCGTCAACGCGCTCCTGCCCGGCTTTTTCCCGGCCGCGCAGAATCGCAAACTGCTCACTCCCGAACGCACGGCGCAGATCCTGAATCACACGCCGATGGGCCGTTTCGGAGACGCCCGCGAACTGGTCGCCGCCGCCATTTTTCTGGCCTCGGAGAACGCGGCGTCTTTTGTGACCGGCGCGATTCTGCGCGTGGACGGCGGCTTTGGCGCCATGACGATCTGACGACCGGCGGTTCTATCCGGCCGCCGGCCTTCCGGGCCGGCCGCCCGCACTCTTCCGCGCGCCAGCCGACTGCCCCTTCCCGCCGCGGCCCCGTCCGCCGGACCGCGCTCCCGCGCGCGGCGCCGCGATGCCTTTCCAGACAATCCCGGCTACCTCGCCCGCAAAGGAAAGCGGAACCTCCGAAGCGGCCAGGTATCTGGCATAGAAGGCTCCCACCAGCAGGTTGACTGCGGCGTCCAGGTCGGCTCCCGGACGCAGTTCCTTTCTCTTCGCGGCGCGCTCCAGAATTGCGCGCAGCATGGCGCGGCGCGGGGCGACAATCCGCTCCCGAAACAGGCGCAGCAACTCCGGGGTTTGGAATTCCTCGGCGAGCACGGTCCCGATCAGCGTCATGCCGTGCGGGCGCAACAGCGAGCGGCGGAAGTTTTCGAGCGTGCCGGTAAGATCCCCGAGGGTCGAACCGGTGTCGACCGGCGGCTCCGCCAACTGGATCGTGCGCAGCGCGGCGGTCGCCAGGTCCGCCTTGGACGGCCAACGGCGGTACAAAGTGGGCTTGCTCGCGCCCGCCTCGGCGGCCACCTGGTCGAGCGACATGCGGCGGTAGCCCTCCTCGGCCAGCAGCCGCAAGGCAGCCTCGAGAATCCGGGACTCGGTTTCGCGGCTGCGCGGCCGGCCCGGCGCGCGGCCGGGTGATGCAGGAGAAGGCATGGCGGGAATCCGAAGGAACGATGTTGACAAGGAATATCGATACGATACAGTATCGTTATTAGAAAGCCCGGGCGCGGCCGGCCGGCCCGGAGGAGATGCTCATGAAGATCGCGTTTATCGGCTACGGGAACGTCGGCGCGCCGCTGGCTTCCCGCCTCCGGCAGGTAGGCCATGAGGTCACCCTCGCGGCGGCGGATCCGGAGTCCGCGAGTGTGCGGAAGGCGCTGGCTCGCAATCCGGGCCTGGCCGTGGCGGCGCCGCGCGAAGCGGTGGGGGCCGCGGAGGTGGTGTTTCTGGCCACGCCGTTTTCAGCCAACGCCGCGGCATTGGAGGCAGTGACGGAGGAACTGAAGGGAAAGATCCTGGTCGATTGCACCAACCCGGTGGGCCCGGGGCTGAGTCACGGACTTCAGAGCCGGCAGTCCGGCGCGGAGATGGTGCAGGCGCTGGCGCCGGAGGCGCACGTAGTCAAGGCGTTCACGATCTACGGATTCGAGAATCTGGAAGACAACGCGTATCCGGCCTGGAACGTGAGGCCGGTGATGATGTATTGCGGGCGGGATGCCGCGGCGAAGCAGGCGGTGGGCGAACTGATCGCCCAACTCGGCTGGGAACCGCTCGACGTGGGCGGCCTCGAGCAGGCGCTGCATCTGGAGCATATGACCCTGCTCTGGGTGCGGATGGTGCGCGCGCACGGCCACTCGCCCCACATGGTCTGGGCCGTGTTACGCCGGTGAGCGGGCGCGCTGCTCACGCGCGGCGGGCGGCGAAGAACTCCTGCAACACGGCGACGCACTCGGCGGCCCGGACCCCCTCGGCCACCTCCACCCGGTGGTTCAGCAAATCGGAATCCGCCAGGCGGAACTTGCTGCGGACGCCGCCGAAGCGCAGGTCGCGGCATCCGAACACCAGACGCCTCACCCGCGCTTGCACCAGGGCGCCCGCGCACATGACGCAAGGTTCGAGGGTGACGTAGAGGCAGGCGCCGTCCAGGCGGTAGTTGCCCGCCGCGGCGGCGGCCTCACGCAAGGCCAGGATTTCGGCGTGGGCGGTGGGGTCGCCAAGCGCGATGGGCGAGTTGCGGCCGCGGCCCAAAATGCGTCCCTGGCGCGCCACGACGGCGCCCACCGGCACTTCGCCCGCCGCGCCGGCTTCCCGCGCCAGCCGCACGGCTTCCGTCATGAAATCGTCATCCGTCATCGCGCTCTCCCATCGTACGCTGGCCGCCATCGAAACTCTCCGGAGATGGGCTGCGCTGCGCTGCTCTGCCGCACGCGGCAACGGCCGCCCGGGACGCTGCGTATTATAATCATTGACGAAAGGGGGCGTAACGGATTCGACGGGATTGATTCTGTTTGGAGAGGCGTGCCGGGTTCCGAGCTCCCGTTAAACGATCGGAAAACCATAACTGCCGATACGCAGTTTGCATACGCTGCCTAATCGCTAGGTAGCCGCTCCCGCTGTCCGAGCCCGCGCGGCGGCGAGTGAGCGTCATGCTTGCGGGATAGGCCGAGAGCTTCGGTCCGGAGCAGCAGGCTGAGATCAACCGGGCTAGGGTTCAGTTCATCTTGCCGGTTCTTAGGCTGGATCCGAAAACTTGGAACTGGCTACGCACGTAGGCTCTTCAGAGAGGGCTTTCTCGGACGCGGGTTCGACTCCCGCCGCCTCCACCACCCTTGGCCGGTCGGAGACCGGCGCTACTTGCACGGTCGCTACAAGCCGCGCAGGCTGATCGCCATGAGCGCCAGCGACAGGCCGATCATCACCACAACCGTGATCCAGCACACCCAGTTGTAAAACCACGAGTTCACCCACTCTTTCATCAGGTTCCGGTTGTTGATGAGCAGGATCATGTAGATCAGCACGATCGGCAGCAGCACGCCGTTGATCACCTGGGAGAGGAGAATCATCCGGATCAGCGGGAACCCCGGAATCAGGACCACGCCCGCGCCCACCACAATGAGCAGCGTGTACAGCCAGTAAAAGACCGGCGCTTCCCGAAAACGCTTGTTGACGCCCGATTCGAAGCCCAGGCCCTCGCAGACCGAAAACGCCGTGGAAAGCGGCAGAATGCAAGCCGCGAACAAAGAAGCGTTGAACAGTCCCGCCGCGAACAGCAGGAACGCGTACTCGCCGAAGGGCCGTAACCCCATCGCCGCCTCCGCTGCGTCGTGAATGTCCCGCGGACCGGACTTCCAGATGGCGCCGGCGCACGCCACGATAATGAAGAAGGCGATCACCACCGTCATGATGCACCCTGCGATCACTTCCAGCCGCGATTCGGCGTACTCTTTCGTGCTGACGCCTTTTTCCACTACGGCAGCCTGCAAATAGAACTGCATCCAGGGCGCGATGGTGGTGCCCACCATGCCGATCAGCATTTCGATGTAGGCGCTGTCCAGCATCAGGGTGGGGCGCAGACTCGAGATGGCCGCCTCTTTCCAATTGGGCTCCACCAGCACGCCGGAAATGATGTAACAGACGTATACGGCGCACGCAAGCAGGAAGATCTTCTCGACGTTGGCGTAGTTTCCCTTGACCACCAGCACCCAAACGGCGAGCGCGCCCAGCGGCACGGAAACCCAGTGGGGCACCTGGAACAAGCCCAAAGCGCTCGCGATCCCGGCAAAGTTGGCCATGATGTTGGCCAGATTCACCAACACGAGCAGGGCCATCACCAGGAACGTGACGCGCAGGCCGAATTCTTCGCGGATCAGGTCGGAAAGTCCCTTGCCGGTCACCGCCCCCATGCGGGAGCACATTTCCTGGGTGATGATCAGCGCCAGCGTGATGGGCAGCAACGTCCAGAGCGGCAGATATCCCCACCGGGCGCCCGCCTGCGAATAGGTGATCAAGCCGCCGGCGTCGTTGTCGACGACGGCCGTGATAAAGCCTGGTCCTAAGACGGCGAAAAAAATCGCCAGACGGTAGCGAAACCGGCGCAGCACAGTCAGCATGCAGGTTCCGTCACTTCTCCCTCAGCACGGTGATGATGTCGTCGGCGGTGATCACGCCCGCCAGCCGGCCCTCTTCGTCAACGACGGGCAGGGTGAGCAGATTGTATTTGTCGAACAGTTCGGTGATGCGGTCCTGACGCTCGTGGACGGACACGGAGATCAGCGTGTCGGCGGCGGCCTCGCGCAACAGGGAGTTCTCGCGCGCCACGAACAGACGCCCCAGAGGGACCGCGCCGGCAAGGCGGCCGTGCTCGTCGGTCAGGAAGACCATGTTCAGGTTCTCCGCCAAATCTTCCGCGGACCGCAGCGCGGCGATGGCGTCCGCCACGGTGGCGGACACGGGCAGGGCGATATACTCGGTGTTCATCATGCCGCCCGCCGAGTCTTCCCGGAACTCCAATAGTTCCCGCACTTCGGACTCGGGCGCCTCATCCATCTCGTCCAGGATCTCCTCGGAGGCGGCTTCCTCGAGTTCCCCCAGCACATCCGCCGCTTCGTCGGGCGCCATCTCTTCGACGATCTCGGCGGCTTTTTCCGGTTCGAGCGATTCCAGAATCTGCGCCTGCATCTTGGGATCTTCGACCTCGGAAAGCGCGTCGGCGGCCACTTCGCTGTCCAGCGTCTGGAAGATCGCGCCGCGGTCCTCGGGGCTGAGTTCCTCGACGATATCCGCGAGGTCGGCGGGATGCATCTCCTCGAGGCTGGCGTGCGAGATGTTGAGACGCACGCGGCGCTGGGGGTCGGGTTCCACGATATTGCAGACCTCCCAGCGGATGGAGTTGGGCGGCACCGGCTGTTGCAGCCTCCGGATCCACCGCGGCGGCAGGAGCCCCTGCAACAGGCGGCGCACAATGCTCCGGACGCCAATGTCCACTTCGAGGACCCGCAGCCAACTGTGGGGCCGGACCCCGTTGCCGCGCTCCTGGCGGATTTCAAAGGTGACGTCGTTTACCCGGACCACCTTCCGTCCGTCGACGTCGATGATTTGCTGGTCCAGCAGATCGCGCACCAGGCGGAGGAGGTATTCGTCGTCGTGATAGGGCGTCAGGTTTTCGTCGGAAAGCTGGATGCCATCCAGCCTGATCGATTCCACCTGATCATAGCGGACGGTCAGCCACGTCCAGCCTCCACCGACCAGGAAGCGGTCCACGCGGAACGGGTCCGCCAGCGGGACAATGGCCGCGTCGCGCACCCGCCCGATCCGCCGCCGCCGCAGATCGTAGACCGGCAACCCCATCAGTTCGGTGAGGAACAGAAGCTGGTCCGCCATCGCCCATACTCGCTTCCCTTGCCCGGAAGAGCGCGGAACTCAGGCCGCACTTGTCGATTCCGGCCGGTGTTTTCAATATGACGCAGCGCCCGCGCGGGTGGCAAGCGCAACGGCTATTTCAGCATGCCAAAGATGCCGGACTTGCGGCTCTCGCGGTCCGGCGCCGGGGCCGGCGCCATGGTCTCCGCCAGTTCCCGGTATTTCCTGCCCAGTTCCGAACCGGAGTCCACCGGCTTGCCCGCGGTGAGCGCTTTGTGCACACCCGTGTAATCGTTCGGAAACGTCATGTGGATCGGCAGCCCGAACAGGTTTTCCATCTCTTCCATGGTGATCTGCGACCGCTTGTGCGCGCGGTTCAGCAGGATGCTGATCCGGCTGGTCAGATCGAGCGAGCGGAAGTAGTTGATCTTCTCCCGCGCCAGGTGCAGGCTCGGCAACTCGGGGGTGGAGACCAGGAAGATCCGCTTACACTCGTGCAGCGCCTCGATCGAATACTTCTCCATCATGCCGGACAAGTCCAGGCACACGGTCTTGTAATTGCGCTGGGCAAAGGCCAGCAGATGGCGGATCTGGGGCGGTTCGATGCGGAAACCAGGATTGATGCGGCCGGTGGGAATCACATGGAGTTTGCCGGCCTTGGAGACCAGTTTTGCCCACAGGTTCTCGTCCATCTCCAGGGCGTTCTCGGCCGCGTCGAGAATCGAGAATTGGGGCTGCAACAACAGCATGAAGCCGACCAGCCCGCTGTTCAGGTCAAGGTCGAAGAGCAGGGTGTCGTTTCCCGGCAGGGCGGAAAGCGCCAAAGCCGTGTTTACGGCGATCGTGGTCGCTCCCGCGCCCGGCTTGGCCGGCAGGAAGGCGTAGACCGCCTCGCTTGTTTCCAGCGCGGGAGGGCGTTGCGCCAGCAGCACCTCGATCCGGTCCAGCGTTTGGCTAATCAGGCCAGGTTCAAAAGGCGGAGAAAGAAACTCACGCATGCCGGCGCGCATGGCCTCGAGCAGCGTCTGGGCGTCACAGGTGCGGCTGATCGCCACGATTTGCGTCCCTGGACTCTGCTGATCGATCGCTTGCGCCGTGGCGACGGCGCGGTCGAGCGCGTCGACGCACACGAAAACGACTTCCGGCGCGGCCGCCCGCAGCATGCGAGACAACTCCGTCTCCTCCAGGTACGCATCCGTGCGCCGGGCAATAGCGACGCGGTGCGAGTTCGTTAGCGCGTTCTGCAGGCGGTCCGCCAAATCGCGGTCCGGACTGATAATCACCCCACGAATCATAAATGGACCAAACTGATAATCACCTAGCTATAGCCTACACGTCCTTGGCCGTGGAGTACAGAGCAACCCCTGACGGCGCCGCGAGAGGTCAACCCAGCCCCTTGCGCAGGATCAGACGCATTCCCGCAACCTGTTTCCGGGATACCGCGTCCATGTCCCAAGAGCGGGTTTTGCCCTAAGAAACGCGTCCTCCGGAGTTCGAGGGTCCACCGCGCCCGCGGGCGAAGGGTTTTTTGGGGCGGGCGCCCAAATCATGGGTGGCGCCGGGCGCCAATCCGTGGTACACAGGTACTGACAGCACATTCGGGTGCGAAGCCCGCGTGTGTGAGGTGCTTCGGCATTTCCGCAGAGCCCTACCGGGAATCCTACCTCGTGGCCGTGGCGCTCGGCGGCCAGGATGGTAGGCGCGGTGAATCAGCCGCTACCTGAAGCATCCGGGATCTCTCGTAGAAAAGCGAACACCGCCGTGGTTGCCCGGCCCGGTGCCAGGCATGCCACAGGCTAGGGTTCATCCATCCGATCTTAGGAGCAGTAAAACCTCATGGACGGGGATCGAAAATACAAACAACGCGGGTACATGGAGTCCTACAACGGCGACCCGCGGCGCGAAGACCGGCCGAAGGCCCCGGGGCCGAAGCCTCCCCTTGACGTGACAGGGCCGCGCTTGCCGCGTCTGGTGCAGACCGTGACGGCCTCGCGCTGTTACAATTGCTCCTCCACGCTTCCCCAGGACATCGATTTCCGGGGCGCTTGTCCGAAGTGCAACGCGGAACTGCACTGCTGCAAACAGTGCGCCTACTTTGAACCTTCCACGCGGTTCCAGTGTCTGAAACCGGTGCCCGCGCGGATTCCGTTCAAGGACAAAGCGAACGAATGCTCGCTATTCTCGCCCCGGGTCACCGTTGCGCGCGACGCCACCACCGCCGCTGGTTCGGCGGGCTCCTCGGCGCGGCCTGCGGTGCCCCTGGTAGACGAACCGCGCAACGCCAGCGATGCGCGGCTGGCTTTTGACCGTTTGTTCAAGAAGTAAGGGCGGGCGTGCCTCACGGCACAAAGTCGCCGTTGAGATCCACCACCACGTGGGTGCTGTCGCTGACCAAAACGTTCCCTGCCCGCTTGGGCCCCGCAGGCGCAATCGTGGCATTGGCGGCCGCGCCTGTCAGGCATGATATCGTCAGAAAGTCGCCTGGTTCGACCCCTGATGCAAAAACTCCTCGCTCTCAATCGCAGTGAAATCGCCATTCGAATTATGCGCGCCGCGACCGAACTCGGGTTGCGGACGGTGGGAATTTATTCGAAGGAGGACCGGCTGAGCCTGCACCGGTTCAAGGCGGACGAAGCCTACGAAGTTGGACATGGTCTCGGCCCGGTCCAGGCGTATCTGGATGTCGATCACATTGTCGCGCTCGCCAAGGATAAAGGCGTCGACCTGATTCATCCCGGCTACGGTTTCCTGTCGGAGAATCCGCGGCTGGCGCGCGCCTGCGCGGAAGCGGGCATCCAGTTCGTCGGTCCGGACGCCAGCCTGCTGGAATTGTTGGGTGACAAAACGGCGGCCCGCAGGCTGGCACAGCGGTCCGGCATTCCCGTGGTGCCCGGCACGGAGAAACCGGTGACGCAGCGTGACCGCGCGCGCCGGGTGGCCCAGGAAATCGGATTCCCGCTGATCATCAAGGCGGCGTTCGGCGGCGGGGGCCGGGGCATGCGCGTTGTGGACCGGCCGGCGGATTTCGACGCGCGCCTGGAGGAAGCGCAGCGCGAGGCGGCGGCCGCGTTTGGCAACGGCGCGGTGTTTCTGGAGCGGTATGTCCGCCGCGCCCGCCACGTGGAGGTACAGATCCTGGCCGACCGGCACGGCAATGTGCTGCACCTGTTCGAACGCGACTGCTCGGTGCAACGGCGGCATCAAAAGGTGGTGGAAGTGGCCCCGGCCGTGGGTTTGGATGACGCCATCCGTGCGGCGCTGGCGCAAGCCGCGGTGACGCTGGCCCGCGCGGCCGGCTACCACAACGCCGGCACGGTCGAGTTCCTGGTCGACGCCGACTCGGGAGAGTGGTTCTTCATTGAGGTGAACCCGCGGATTCAGGTGGAACATACGGTGACGGAAGTGGTGACGGGCATCGACTTGGTGCGGGCGCAGATCCAGGTGGCGCAGGGGCACGCGCTGCACGACGCCGTGATGGGCCTGCCGCGGCAGGAAGACGTGCGGGTCAACGGCTACGCGCTCCAGTGCCGGGTTACCACCGAGGATCCGCAGAATCGCTTCACGCCGGACTACGGGAAGATCACGACCTACCGCTCGCCCGCCGGTTTCGGGATTCGCCTCGACGGCGGTTCGGCCTATGGCGGCGCGGTGATTACGCCTTATTACGATTCACTGCTCGTGAAGATCACCGCGTGGGGCCGCGATTTTCCCCAAGCCTGCCAGCGCATGGACCGCGCTTTACGCGAATTCCGGATTCGCGGCGTCAAAACCAACATTCCGTTCCTGGAGAATGTGGTGAATCACCCGCAATTTCAGGCCGGGCGGACGACCACAACCTTCCTCGACGACACGCCGTCGCTGTTGCGGTTCGCGCCCCGCCGCGACCGCGCCACCAAGCTCCTTACTTATCTGGCGGACGTGATCGTCAACGGCAATCCGGAAGTGGCCGGCAAGCCGCGCCTGGAGAGCTTTCGCGAAGCGCCCATCCCCTCTTTTTCCGACGTAGGCGCCCCGCCCGCGGGCACGCGGCAGATCCTGCTGGAGCAGGGCGCCGAGGGGTTTGCCCGGTGGACCAAGGAGCAGTCCCGCCTCCTGCTGACCGATACGACGTTCCGCGATGCCCACCAGTCTTTGCTGGCGACGCGGGTCCGGACGCACGACATGGCGGCGGTCGCCGGCTTTGTCGCCCACCGGCTGGCGAACCTGTACAGCCTGGAAATGTGGGGCGGAGCCACGTTCGACGTGGCGATGCGCTTCCTGCTCGAGGATCCCTGGGCGCGCCTGCGCCGCCTGCGGGAGTTGATTCCGAACATCTGTTTCCAGATGCTGCTGCGCGCCTCCAACGCGGTGGGCTACACGGCGTATCCCGACAACGTAGTCCGGGAGTTCATCCTGGAAGCATCCGCGCAAGGAATCGATATCTTCCGGATCTTCGATTCGCTGAACTGGCTGCCCAATATGAAGGTCGCCATGGAGGCGGTGCGGAAGACTCCCAGCGTGTGCGAGGCGGCGATCTGCTACACGGGCGACATCCTGGACCCGCGGCGGACCAAGTATTCGCTCGCGTATTACGTCCGCATGGCGCGGGAACTGGAGAAGATGGGCGCGCACATCCTGGCTATTAAGGACATGGCGGGGTTGCTGAAACCTTACGCCGCCGAGGCGTTGATCAAAGCGCTGCGGGAACAAGTAGGCCTGCCCATCCACTTCCACACCCATGACACGAGCGGCATCAACGCCTCGTCGATCCTGAAAGCCGCGGATGCAGGCGTGGACGTCGCGGATGCGGCGATCGCCAGCATGAGCGGGCAGACCAGCCAGCCGAACCTGAACTCGCTGGTGGCGGCGCTGGCGAATACCCCGCGGGAGACGGGACTCGATCTGGATGCGCTCAATCAGTGTTCCGACTATTGGGAAGTCGTGCGGGGCTACTACCGCCCCTTCGACACCAGCCCGCCCAGCGGCACCGCCGAGGTCTACTTGCACGAGATGCCGGGCGGCCAATATACGAACTTGCGTGAGCAGGCCGAGGCCATGGGCTTGGGGCCGCGCTGGCGGGAGATTGCGCAGACCTACGCGGACGTTAATCACCTGTTCGGCGATATTGTCAAGGTCACCCCGTCGAGCAAGGTGGTCGGCGACATGGCGCTGTTCCTGGTCAGCCACGGGATGACCGTCCGCGAGTTCGCGCGCCTGGGTCCGGACCATCACCTGAATCTGCCGAACTCGGTGGTGGAAATGTTCCAAGGCGCGCTGGGCGAACCCGAGGGCGGCTGGCCGAAACAGGTGGCGCAAATCGTGTTGCGGGGTGAAAAACCTCGCAAGGGCCGCCCCGGCGCGCGCTTGCCGGCCGCGGACCTGAAAGCCACCGCCGAATTGCTCGAAAAGAAGACGGGCCACGCGCCTGCGCACGACCAGGTGCTGAGTTACCTGATGTACCCGGACGTCTACCTGAAGTTCGCCAAGGCTCAGCAGACGTTCGACAACGTCGAGGTGCTGCCGACACCGCTTTTCTTCTACGGCATGAAGACAGGCGAAGAGACAGTGATCGACCTGGAACCCGGCAAGCGGCTGTTCCTCAAGTTTCTCACGGTGGGCGAACCGCACCTGGACGGCCGCCGGACCGTGTTCTTTGAACTGAACGGCCAGCCGCGCGAAGTCACCGTGCGCGACCGTTCGTTGGAGGTCAAAACACCGGAGCGGGTGAAGGCCGATCCCGCGGTCCCCGGGCAGGTCGGCGCCCCGATGCCAGGAGTGGTGGCCAGCATCGCCGTGGAACTCAACCAGAACGTCGAGAAAGGGGAACGCCTGCTGGTGATGGAAGCGATGAAGATGCAGAGCACGGTCTACGCGCCCATCAGCGGCAAGGTGGCGCAGCGCCTGGTCCACGTGGGCGAGAGCGTGGAAGCCAAGGATCTGCTGCTGGTGATCGAGCCGTAGGCGGCCGCCGCGGTCCGCCCGTTCTGCGCTATGATCAAAAATGCTGCCGCGGGCGCGTAGCTCAGTTGGTTAGAGCGCTTCCTTCACACGGAAGAGGTCCGGGGTTCGAGTCCCTGCGCGCCCACCATCCTGCCCCCCCACGTCAATTCCGCCGCAGTCTGGCGACTCGCTCACGCAACTGCGCCGCGAGCGGCGAATCGGGATGGAGGCGCAAAAACTCCTCCAGTTGCGCCGCCGCTTCGGCCCGGCCGCCCCGGCTTTCGAGAATCTCGGACAACATCAGTTGCGGGTGCGAAAAGTGCGCCGGATCCAAGCGGATCGCCTCGCGGAGGTGCTGCTCGGCTTCGGGCCAACGGCGCAAAAGGAAGTAGGTCATTCCCAACTGCGATTGCGCCAGCGGATCCCGCGGCCTTTTCAGCACCGCGTACAAGTTGTAAGAGCGCGCTTCCTCCGCCCGGCCCAGATTCAACAGGACGCCGCCCAAATTTACCAGAGGTTCATAGGCCTCGCCGTCCGCCTCCAGCGCGCGGCGGAAGTGCCGCTCGGCCAGGGGGTAGTTCCGCGTTTGATACGCGATGGTGCCCAGTTGATTCCAGGCGGCGGCGAACTGCGGCGCTTCCGCCACGGCCCTTTCCAGCAACTGAATGGCGCCGGGCACGTCATGTTGCGCCAGCCGCTGGAGCGCCCGTTCGAAATCCCGCCGGGCCTTGGCCGGAATCGCCAGTTGGCGGGCGGAGACGCGGCTGCCGTTCTCGAGCGCCTCGCGCGATTCCTCCATCGTCACCCGGACGCGGACCCGCCCGCGGGAATCGGCTGAGCCCGGTCCGACGTCCACCGTCAGGCGTCCTTCGGCGCGCCCGGGCACAAACGCGGTGATCGTATAGGCCCCCGGTGGGAGGCCGGTGAACCGGAATTTCCCGTCCAGACCCGCGAGCGCGGAGGCAGCGAACGGCGTGGGCACGTGATGCAGCGTAACCGCCGCCGGGCCCGGCGGTTCCACCTGGCCGGAGATCTCGAATCCGCGGGGCGCGGCTCCCACCGCGGCTGCGATCATGAGCCACCAACCTGCTCGCACACGCATCACGCCATCGCCTGCCATTCTACGGACCGGGCAGGCCGTCGGGAAGGCCGGGGCGCTTGCCGGCCTAAGGGCGCACCGGGCGCGCCAGAAGGCAGTCCAGCGCGCGCCGGAACGCGGCCTCGTCGTCCATCTCGACGCCGATCTCGAGCCAGAAGATGCGGTCGTCCAACAGTTCGCCCAGGTTGGCGGCGTCTTTTTCGGTGGTCAGCGCGATGGGCGCCCACTGCCACATCCGCGCGATTTCCCCGGGGCGGTACCGGTGGTGGTCCGGGAAAACGAACGTGCGGACCGGGCGCATGCCCAGTTCCCGCAGCGAGCGCCAAAACGGCTCCGGATTAGCCAGCCCGCAGAAGGCGACGCACGGGCCAGGAGGCAGTTCGTGGACGCCCAGCCGGGCGGAACCACGGCCGCGGACCCAGCCGAGCGCGCGGGTGCGGGCGCGAAACACCGGGGCAGTCGCGTTCCACTGCCGAAGCCAGCGCTCGACGCCCATGCAGCCGAACTCCGGCGCGCGGGTGATCACCAGCAGGTCCGCGCGGCGAAGCGCGGCGAACGGTTCCCGCAGGCGGCCGCGCGGAAAGACATCGCCGCCGCCCTGTGGGTCCAACGCGTCCACCAGCACGATGTCAACGTCTCGGTGCAGGCGGGCATGCTGGAATCCATCGTCGAGCACGAAGCAGGGCGCGCCGCCGGACTGGAGGGCAAGCTGACCGGCCAGGAAGCGGTCCGCGCCAACGGCGACCAGGCGGGTCCCCCGGCGCAAAAAGATTTGCGCTTCGTCGCCGGTTTCGGCCGCCGGCGCGGAAGCGCCCCGGACGTAGATTTTGATTTCGCGAGATTTCCGGCGGTATCCGCGGGTCAGCACGCCGGCATCCAGCAGTTCGGCCAGCCAGGCGGTGAAGGGAGTTTTGCCCGTGCCCCCCAGGGTGAGGTTGCCGACGCTCACCACGGGCACAGGGAGCCGCCGTTGCCGCCGCAGGTCGAGCCGGCGCTTAACGGCGCCGCCCACTTGCCAGAGCCTCGCCAGCGGCCATGCCAGCCACTTCCCTGCGGAAGGCACGCAAACCAAGGCATTGGCGTAAGCCGTCCGCACCGCTTCCAGCGCGCGTCCGGCGGCCCCGCGCTCGGCCTCGGCGCAGGCCCCCGCCCGCTCCCCCAGCGCCCGCGCGCGAGCAGGGTCGCCAAGCAGTTCCGCCACCGCCGCGGCAAGTCCCTCGGCGGATTCGACTTCCCACAGGGCTCGCCGCGCACGAAACAAATCGGCCATTTCCTGAAAGTTCATCAAATGGGGCCCGGTGACGATAGGTTTGGAAAACGCCGCTGGCTCGAGCAGGTTGTGGCCGCCCCAGGGTACCAGGCTGCCGCCCACAAACACCACGTCCGCAGCGGCGAACAGGCCGCTCAACTCGCCGATGGTGTCCAGCAGCAGCACGCCGGGCAGCGCCAGGGGCCCGCGCAAGACGGAGCGGCGCAGCCAGTTTACGCCCGCGCCGCGCAGCAGCTCCGCCGTCCGCTCGAAACGCTCCGGTTTGCGAGGCGCCAGAATCAGCAACAAATCGGGGTGGCTCGCCGCCAGGTGGACGAACGTTTGGATGACAATCTCTTCCTCATCCGGAGGCATCGTGCTGGCGGCGATCCAGGTGCGGTGGGGCGGCAGGGCGGCCAGCCAGTCGAGCACCTCGCGCGGCGGAGCGGCGGGGCGAATGTCATACTTTAAATTGCCGCCCACGGTGACCCGGCCGGCGGGAGCGCCCGCCTCGAGGAACCGGCGGCGCATTTCTTCACTTTGCGCCAGAATCGCGTCGGGGCGGCTGAGCGGTGCCTGAAACAGCCAGCGCGCAAAACGATACCGCGGGCGGGCCCGGTCCGAAATCCGCCCGTTCACCAGCACCAGGCCGCAGCCCGCGCGCTTGATCTCGGCGTACCAGTTGGGCCAGATCTCGGTCTCGAGGATGACCACGACGTTCGGCCGGATGCGGCGCAAGGTTCGCCGGACGGCGAACACCCAGTCGAGCGGCGCATAAAAGACAGCGTCGGCGAGTTCCTTCAGCCGTTCTTCGGCCAGCGCCCTCCCGGCCAGCGTCGCCACCGAGACGAACAACGGCGAACCGGGCGAAGCGGCGCGCAGAAGGCGTAGCAGTTCCACGGCCGCCAGCACTTCTCCGACGGAAACCGCATGCAACCAAACGGCGCCCGCCGCAGTCTGTCGCACTGTGGCCGGCAAAAACCCGAGCCGTTCCGGGATCGTCCTCCAATAAGCAGGTTGCCGCAACGCGCGTAGGGCAAAATAGAGGAGAACCAGCGGCAGCGCGGCAAGGGTTGCCAGCCGGTAGAGGCACTCTATGAAACGCAGCTTCAACGGCACGATTGTAGCGGCTCTGGCCCTCATCCTCCCGGCGTTTGCCGACAAGGATGCTCCTTTCAAGGCGAATCCGGCGGCTTCGTACCCGAATAAACAGACGGTGGAGAACGTCACGTTGGCGGCTGTGGCCTATGACACGGAGGCGTTGACGCGGACCGCGTTTGGCAAGGTGAATCCGAATCGTTACGGCATCCTGCCGATCCTGTTGGTGATTCACAATGGCACGGGCAAAGCGCTCGACCTGACCGGCCTGCGGCTGGAATATGTCACACCGCGCGGCGGGCGCGTGGCGGCGACCCCGGCGGCGGAGGTGCCGTACGCGCAGGGGCCCGGCCGGCCGAAGTACGACGCAGGCGGCCCGATTCCCGGAGGTGGCCCCCGCATCAGCCGGCGGAAGAACCCGCTCGCCGACGGCTCCATCGAGGTTCGGGCGTTCGCCGCGCGCCTGTTGCCGGCTGGCGAGGAAGCCAGCGGCTTCTTTTACTTCGAAACCGGCTTCCAGTCCGGTTCGCAGCTTTACGTGACCGGCATGCGTGAAGCGGGCTCGGGAAGAGAGCTTTTCTACGCCGAGATTCCGCTATCCGACTAAGCCGCGCGGGGTGGGCGCCGAGCGCGGGTTCGGAGGGTAGGCGGCCGGTTCCAGCACCCGGCGCATCTTCAGGGTTCGCACCTGGCGGGCAGCCTGGAACAGGTTCTGTTTGGCCTGGACGAGAAGCAATCGCTCTGCCCACACACAACCCCACAGCACCACTACCAGCATGGCGATCAGCGCCAGCCCCCGCTTCGAAATCGATGTTGCGCTCAAGTGCGTTCCTCCGCCACCTCGTCCGGCTCCACCTCATTGCACCTGCACTGCCAAATCACAAGTGCTGTGGAATCAGACGAACCAAACTAGAAAACGTGTGTCTCTCCGGCACGTGCGTGCAAGAATGTCCCGGCACACCTGTCTAATCGGCCGGGCGGGCGTCCCAGGGACACCCTGTTCTCTGACTGCCGGAAATGCTATAGGGATGACGGCGAAGGCAAAGCCGATGGAAACCTTATCTCAAACATCTCCAGCCGTCCCGATCGAGAAGTGCCGCGCGGCGATCGCGCGGGCGTTGCACTGGCTGGCAGCCAGCGAAGCGCGGACCGCGGTTCTCGAAGATGTCGCCTCCCACTACAAAGCGCCTTACCTCTACGCCGCCGTGGGCCAACCGGTGCTGGCCCGCCGCTACGCCAGCCTTTTCCGGCATCGCTACCTCCAGCCCGACGGGGATTTCCGCACCCGGCGGGACTTCAAAGGGTGGAGCCATCTGCCTTGCAGCCCGGCCAACCGTTACATTTACTCCAACGGTTGGCTGGTGTCCGGATTTCAGAAAATGGGGGCGTATGGCCTGGCCCGGCAAGGCCTGGATTTTATCCGGCGGTTTCAAGCGGCCGAAGGCGGCTTCTGCTCCCGCTACGACCTGGAGACCGGCGCCGTGGTGCCGGACTTTCAGGACACGTCCAGCACTTCGTCCGCGGGTTTGGCGTTGCTGGCCTGCGGCGCGGTCGAGGAAGCAGCGCGCGCGGGTGAATTCGTGCTGCGTGTCCTCGATGCCCAGCCCCAGCCCGGCCGGTTTTTCTTCTCCAGTTGGCGGGCGGACCGCGGTCTGATGACCGATGTGTTTGGCGAGGAAGACCAGAATGCGTTGCGCGGACGCAAGCAGTTTTGCCTGAGCGCCGAAGCCGACCCGCGGCAGGAACTGGTGTGGCTGATCGGCAAGCCGATGAAGTTTCTTGCCAAGCTCTATGACGCGACGCGAGACCGGCGCTACCTGGCGGGCGCGGGCGCGCTGTTCGATTTCTTCCACAAGCTGGGCGAGGGCCGCTGGGAGAACTACGCCAACTGCAAGACGATGTGGGGCGGGGCGGAATTGTACCGGCACACCGGCGACCCGCGCTACCGGGAAACCGCGGCCCGGATCCTCGCCTGGATTTGCGACACCCAGCGCCCTTGGGGAGGCTGGGTGCACTGGCTGTGGTACCGGAGCGACGAAGAGCAACCGTTTTCCGCGGCGCTCGACCTGGTGCAGGAACTGTGCGCCGAGATGAACGACACCCTGTTCGAGTTGTCGGCCGACACGCCGGCCTGAGCCCTTCCGTTCTGTTTTGTGCTTGCCGACAATGAGGGGGACGGGAGGGGGCCCCGGGCGCCCGGCCTCCCGTCAGAAAGGAACCGGGATGCGCTTTGCTGCGCGGGCTGCCCTGCTGAGTTTTAGCCTTGTGGCGGCCGGGGCTTCCTCTCCGGGCGAGCCGATTCCGGCACTGCTGATCACCGGCAAGTCCGACCTGCCCCACCATCATTGGCAGGAGACTACGCCGTGCCTGCGGGAGACGTTGGGCGGGCGGTTCGACCTGCGGGTCACCGAAGAACCCCGCGGGCTGACGGCCGCCGCGCTGGCGGGCTACGCCGCCGTGGTGTTGAACTACAACGGGCCCCGGCTGCCCCGTGCGGCGGAGGAGGCGCTGGAAGCATTTGTCCGCAACGGCGGCGGCCTCGCGTCGTTTCACCAGGGCAGCTACGGCACGTTTTTCGGCATGGAGGAACGCGAGGGCCGCTGGCGGGACGGTCCTCCCGGCGCGGGCTGGAGCGCCTACCAGCAGATGATTGGCGTCACTTGGCCGGCCGCGGACCTGGGGCACGCGCGCCGGGGCGTCTTCACCGTGGAGTGGAAGGAGGTTGACCATCCGGTGCGCCGGGGGCTGCCCGCTTCCTTTGTCGCGAACGATGAACTGTATCACAAGCTGCGCTTCGCCCCCACCGTCGAGGTGCTGGCCGACGCGTTGAGTCCCCTCGGCCAGGGCGGAACCGGCCGGCGGGAGCCGCTGATCTGGACGCACCGCTACGGGAAAGGCCGGATCTTCTTTACCACGCTGGGCCACGATGCGATGGCCTGGTATCAGCCGGGGCTGCGGCAGGCGTTCGTCCGGGGCGTGGAATGGGCGGCGCGCGGCGAAGTGGCCGCGGCGGAAGCCGCCGAACCGCCGCCGGTCCGCCTGCTGGTGGTGACCAGCGGCCACAGCTATCCGACGTCGTTTTACGCCGCGGTGGACAGCCTGCCGCGCGTCCAGTGGACGCACGCCGCCAGCCACGCCGAGGCGTTTGCGCGTCCGCTCGAGGAGCGCTACGACGCGATCCTGCTCCACGACATGCACGAATCGGCGTCCGAAACAGCGCGGGCGCGGCTGAAAGCGTTTGTGGAGGCGGGTATGGGCGTGGTGTCGCTGCACCACGCCATCGTCAATTACACGGACTGGCCCTATTGGTACGAAGAGGTCACGGGCGGCAAGTACTTTGTAAAACCAGTCCCCGGCCATGACGCCAGCCGGTATCACGAGGATGTGGACTTTCTGGTGACGCCGGTGCGCGGCAAGGAGCGGCACCCGGTGTTGCGGGGCGTGGGGCCGCTCTGGGTGAACGACGAACTGTACCGGGGCATGTACCTGTCGCCCCGGATTGAAGTGTTGATGGAGACCACGCACCCGGAAAACGACCGTCCGGTGGTTTACGTCGGGCCGCACGCGCGGGCGCGGGTCGTCTACATCCAGTTGGGGCATTCCGATTCCACGATGAAACACCCGGGCTTCCGCCGCCTGTTGGGCAACACGGTGGCATGGGTAGCCCGGCGGGAGGAAGAGAGGTAGACCGATGCACGAAGAAACCACTTCACGCCGGGCTTTTCTCGGCGCCGCCGCCGCGGCGGCGGTGGCCCCGGGATATGTGGCCGGCAGCGACGTCATCCGGGTGGGCGTCATTGGCTGCGGCGGGCGTGGCCAAGCCGCGGCCGTCAATGCGATGAAAGCCGACCAGGGGGTCCGGATTACCGCGATGGGCGATCTGCTGCTCGACCGGGTCCAGGAGAAACGCGCGGCCCTGCGCCTGAAGTTTCCCGAGCAGATGGACGTGCCGGACGAGCGCTGTTTCGCCGGCTTCGACGCCTACCGCCAGGTCATCGAAGCGTCCGACGTGATCCTCATCGCCAACGCCGCCAAGTTCCATCCGCTGCACATGATGGCGGGCATCCAGGGGGGGCGGCACGTGTTCGTGGAAAAGCCCCATGCCATCGATCCGGCGGGCGTCCGGGTGGTGGCGGAGGCGTGCGAACTGGCCGCGCGCAAGCGGCTGTCGGTGGTCTCCGGACTGCAAAGCCGCTACCACCCCGGCTATCGCGAAACGATGCAGCGCGTCCACGACGGCGCCATCGGCGACATTGTGGCGATTCAGGAGACGTGGCTGCGCGCGCCCTACGTGCTTTACCCCCGGCGGCCCGGGAATGAGCGAAGTGATGTACCAGGGCAGCAATCAGTACCATTTCAACTGGCTCTCGGGCGACGATGTCCCGCAAACGCTGATCCACAATCTGGACCGCTCCAGTTGGGCGCTGGGAGAGCGGGCGCCGCTGCGGGCGTACGGCATGGGCGGCCGCTCCACCTTGCGGGGCGAGATCTATGGCAACGTGTTCGACCATCACGCGGTGGTCTACGAGTTCCCCGGCGGGGTGCGCGTGTACGCCTATTGCCGCACGATTCCCAATTGCTACGACGAGAATTCGAGCCTGATCATGGGCGCCAAAGGCCGGTGCGACCTGCTGAAGCTGCGCATCGAAGGGGAAACCAACTGGCAGCATCCCGGGTCGCAGTCGAAGTCCAGCGCGTACGACCTGGAGCACGTCGCGCTGTTCACCTCCATCCGCGCCGGCAAGCCGCTGAATAACGGCAGCTATATGGTCCGCAGCACGCTGATCACCTTGATGGGCCAGTTCAGTTGCTACACCGGCAAACAGGTGACCTGGGACGAGATCAATGCCTCGCGCTTTTACTATCCGCCGAAGCCGGAAGAGTGCCACGCCGACACGGAACCGCCCGTGAAACCGGGTCCGGACGGCATATATCCGGTTTACGTGCCCGGGGAAACGACGTTGCTGTGAGCGCCGGCGGGGCGGCGCGGGTTCGGTCCGGCCGCCGAGCGCGCGTCTGTCTGATAGAAGCGAACTTGCCGCGCCGGCGCGGCCACCGGTCCCCGCTGGAACCAACGCGCCAGATCCTCGTCGGACACCCGGCGGCGGGCCATAATCTGCCGGCGTTTCCGGAACGCCCGGGGCAGGGCGGCGGCCAGACGCCAGAAAGCCGGCAGCGAACTGTGCTCGAAGACCAGGCAGCCGCCGAGTACCGCCAGGTCGCGCGCGGTGGCCGGCAGCCAGCAGCGCCGGTAGACCCCGCCGGTGATGTTCTTGATGCGCATCAGGAAACGGTTCTTCACCGAATGCATATTGAGGACGGCGGGCACCGAGGCGCGCCGGCCGGGAACCATGGTCCGGATATGGTGCGCTACGGCTGCGGGCTGGTATAAGCAGCGCCAACCCAGCAGTTGCGCCCGCCAGGCGACGTCCGCATCCTCGCGGTAGGTGAAGAAGTCCGGATCGAGGAAGCCGTCGTCCAGCGAAATATCCTCAATCATGGCGCGGCGATAGAGCGCGGCGGCGGCGCTGGCGCCGAAGACGTACTCCAGGCGGTCGAAGCGCCCGTCGTCGGGCTGATGCCAGCCGCGGTCGAAGTGGCGCAGGGCGGCAGTGAAGTACATGCCCGCCGAATCGAGGCAGCGTTGGGGAAGGGGAACGAAGCCGGGCCCAATCGCCAGCAACTTTCCACAAACCGAGCCGACGCGGTCGTCGGTCTCCCCCGCTTCCAGCAATTGCGCGACAAAATCCGGCTCCAGCAGCACGTCCGGGTTCAAGGTGAGCACCCACCGGCCAAATCCCAAGGCGATGGCCTGGTTTTGCGCGGCGGCAAACCCCAGGTTCCGCGGGTTGGCGATCACCCGCACCGCCGGGCGAAAACCGGCGAGCGCTTCCCGCGTGCCATCCCTCGAAGCATTGTCCACGACGACCACCTCGAGCGAAACGCCGCGCTGCGCCAGAACCGACTCGAGACACCTGCCAATCACCGCGCGGCTGTTGTAGGTGACAATGGAGACGCAAACCGGGGCGGGCATTTTGCCTCAAAGACCCGGTGGCGCGGCTTTTGGCTACAGGGGCGGCTTTTTTTTCGCCCCTGTCGGCGAACTGGCTCCCCGCGGGTCTTTGGTTCGAAGTACGGCTGTACGATGAGGCTTGCGGCGTCAAGGGTTCGGAGGCGGCGGGCCAGGGTCCGCGTGGCCGCCGGGGCGCGCGCCTCCGGAAGGAAGCGGTGCGGGCAATGGCGGCGGAATCTCTTCCCAGGGACCTAGCTGGGATCCGCCGCGCCCAGCGGGTGCAGGTGAGCCTACAGGATCAGGTGGCGCGGTTGTACGAGGAAACGCGCGAGGACGTCTACCGGTACTTGCTCACGCTGGGGCTGCACCCTCCGCAGGCGCAGGAGGCGGTCCAGGAGGTATTCCTGCGGTTCTATGTCACGCTGCGGAAAGGCGAAAAGATCGAGAGCCCACGGGGGTGGATTTTTCGCGTCGCGCATAACCTGGGGTTGAAGACGAGGACGAAACAAGACGCGCACCCGCCTTTCGATCCGGACCTGGAGGGGCGGCTGGCCGGCAAGGATTTGGATCCCGAAGAGGGCTTGATCGACCGGGAACGGATGCGGCGGTTTCATCGCGCTGTGGAAGCATTGTCGCCGCAGCAGAAGCGCTGCCTGTTTCTCCGGCTGGAAGGGCTGCGGTATCCGGAGATCGGGGCGGCGCTGGGCATCAGCGCATCGACAGCGGGAGAGTTTTTGCGGCGGGCGATCACGCGGTTGAGGAAGGCGACCCATGCGTGAATGGAAGACGCGGCACGCGGACGAAGACGAGTTGTGGCGTCTGGCCGATGGCGAGCTGAGCGCGCGGGAATCCGCCCGCGTGCGCGCGCACTTGGCGTCGTGCTGGCAGTGCCGCGCTGATTTGGAAGCCCTCGAGCAGACGATCGGCGAGTGCGTCCGGTACCGCAAACAGGTGTTGCAGACCTATCTGCCGTCTCCGCCGCAGCCGTGGCCGGATTTGTCCCGTCGGTTTGACGAAGCAGACCGGGAAGTGGCCGCGCATTCCCGGCGCGTTGGGCTTGTAGAGACGGTCCGGCGGTGGATGCCGGGGTGGAAATATCTGGTTCCGGCGGCCGCCGCGCTAGTGTTGGCATTCGGGCTGATCGAGCGGTTCCGCTGGACGCCGGCGGTGGAAGCGTCCTCGCTCTTGCAGCAGGCCGCGGCGGCGGCGGACGGCCGGCCCCGCGCTCCCCGGCGGCTGGAGATCCGTACACGCAGCCAGCGCGTGACCCGGACCGTGCCCATCATGCAGGCGGCCGCGCGAGAAGATTTGGCGGCCGTGAGCGAACTGTTCGCGCAGGCGCGCTACGATTTTTCCGACCCGCTGAGCGCGCGCGCTTTTCTCGAATGGCGGGCGCGGCTGCCGGAAAAGCAGGACCGGGTGGCGCGCATCGAGGAGCAGGGCTCGCCGGCGCGCAACCGTTACCGCATCCTGACGACGACGCGGACCAATGCGATCCGGCAAGCGGCGCTGGAGCTCCGCATGGCCGATCTTTACCCGCTCCAGGCCACGCTGCGATTCCACAACGAGGAGTGGGTGGAACTTTCCGACTTACCCGGCGAACCGGCTCCCGCAACCGACGTCCGGGCAGACGCGGCACGCACGGGCTCTGCCGCGTCCTCTTCCGCCTCGCCGGCGGAGGCAGGGGGGCGTCTTCCGGATGCCCCCCTGGCGACTCCCGCCGAGGAGTTGCAGGTGCTGGCGGCGCTGCACCGGCTGGGCGCGGATTTGGGCGAACCGGTGGAGGTCAACCGCGCGGGCGCGCACATCGTGGTCAGCGGACTGGGGGTCGAACCGGAGAGGCAGCGGCAAATCGAAGCGGCCTTGCGGGGCCTGCCCAAGACCGTATTGCGGTTCGGCGCCGAGCACGCCGAAGCCCTGCGTGAGGACCCCGCGGTCTCGCGCCGCGCGATGGGGCAGTCCGGTGACTGGCCCGCGCGCCTGGCGGATCATGCGGGCGGGCGCGCGCAGGTCGAGCAGCTCGCCGCCGCGGCGCTGGAGCAGAGCGAGCAGATGATGGCCCGGGCTTTCGCCCTCCGGCGGCTGGCCGAGCGATTCCCCCCCGCGGCGGAAGCGCAACTGGGAGAAGCCGAGCGCCGCCTGTTACGCGGGCTGCTTCAGGATCACGCGGCCGCGTTACACTGGCGGGTGGAGGAAATCCAGCGCACCGTGCGTCCTGCTTTGACGGCGCTGGGTGCGCCGCACGCGGAAGCGGCGGCGCCCCCGCTCCCTGGCGACTGGCAGTCGGCGACTCGCGAATTGTTCGCGCGGGCCCGGCGCGTCGAACAGGAACTGGCCGCGCTGCTGGCCGGCGCGCCGCCGGCGGTCTCCCCCGAACTGCTCCCCTCATCCCTGTCTGAAGGTCTGGAAACTCTTCGCGCCGGCGCGGCCGGTTACGTATCGCTTGTGGCGCCATGACCGGCCGCCGCGTGGCATGCCTGGCGGGAGTGGTCTGGCTGACCGCCGCGCCGGCGCAGGCCGCGGCCGGCTTGCGCGGCAACGTGCTGGATCCTTCCGGGGCGGCCATCACCGGCGCGGTCGTCGCCGTCGTCCATGAAGACACCGGTTTCCGGCGGGTGACGCAATCCCAGCCCGACGGCAGCTATCTGCTCTGGCCGCTCCACCCGGGGGCGTACAAGGTCACGGTGCGCAAGGAGGGCTTCCGCACCCTGATTCGCTTCGGCGTGCGGCTGGCCGGCCCGCAAGCCGACCAGATCGACTTCACCCTGCCCATTGGCAGCATGCAGGAATCGATTACGGTGGAAGGATCCCCGCCGTTGCTGCACCGCGAGACGCCGGCGCTGGAAACGCGGATCGGGCGCGACGCCTTGGAGCGGTTGCCGGTGAACGGCCGGTCCCTGTCGAACCTGCTGGAACTGGCATCCGGCGCCGTGCTCACGCCGGCCACCCGGGGGGAAGCCGGGCAGTTTACCGTCAACGGGCAGCGCCCCAATGCCCACTACTTCACGGTCGACGGCGTGCACATGAACAGTGGGGTGAGCGCGGGCGGCTTGCCGGCGCAGATCACGGGCGGCGCGCTTCCCGGGGTGACCGCGTTCGGCAGCCTGCACAGCATCGCGCCCCTGGATGGCACGGACGAAGTGCGGATGGAGACCTCGGTGGCGGCGTTCGACTTCGGCCGCCGGACCGGCGCCCAGATTGCCATCCGCAGCCGCTCCGGAACCAACGAATTCCACGGATCGCTGTTTCAGGACTGGCGGCATGAGACCCTCGCCGCCAACGACTGGTTCGCCAACCGGCACGGCGCCCGGCGGGCCCCCTTGCGCCTGCACAATTTCGGGGGGACCGCGGGCGGTCCGCTCTCCCGCAACCGGACCTTCTTCTTCGCGGCATACGAGGGAGTGCGGATGCGCCAGCCCTCGGCCTGGCGGGCGCCGGTTCCCTCCGCGGCGCTGCGCGAACAGATCAGGGACTGGGTGCGGCCGCTGTTGGAGTTCTTCCCTCTGCCCAACGGAGAGCCGCTGAACGCCCAACTGGCCGAATGGACGGGCCGGAATCTGCAACCTTCCGGACTGGACTCCGGCAGCCTGCGCCTTGATCATGCCCTGACCAAGTCCATTTCTCTGTTTGCCCGCTATCACGGCACGCCCTCGGCCAGCCAGTTCGGCAGCGCGCAGATCAACCGGCTCGATCTGCGCTCCACCAGCGTGACCGCGGGAATGCACTGGCAGTCCGCGTCCCGGCTGACGCTGGACACCCGCGTGAACCGGTCCGATGTGCGAGCCGCCTCGCTGTGGCGCGCGGACTACGGACCGGTTCGCCCGCCGTGCGATCCGGCGGGCCTGGCGATCGTCGAACGGCGGAATCCCCAGGCGTGCGATCACCTGATCCGGGTTTCGCTGGCGGGGGTCGGGCAGGTCTCTTCCGGGCAGGAGGGAGTGCGCGGGCAAGGGCAATGGTACGCGTCTCAGGCGGCGGCGCTGGGTCTGGGCCGCCACCAGTTGCGGCTGGGAGCGGATTACCTGCGCCTGACGCCCCGCTTTGACGACCGCGCCGGTACCTTCGGCGTGATGGCGGAGAGCCTGGACGATCTCATCTCCAGCCAGAATCTTTGGACCTCGTATTCCGAACGGCGCCAGGGCCGCGTCTCATTCCAGCAAGCGGCGATGTTCGCGCACGACACGTGGCAGCCGCTCGGCAGCCTGACGGTCAGCTTCGGCGTGCGTTGGGACTTCGGACCGGCGACGGTCACCCGGCAACCGGGCTTTGTCTTGGACCCGAGACGAAGTCAGATCGTCTCGGTGGACCAAGTCGCGTGGCCGCCGGCGTTCTCGCGCGTGGGCCCGCGGGCGGGCGTGGCGTACCGCTGGGGGGCGCAAGGCCGCACGGTGCTGCGCGCCGGCGGCGGGTTGTTCTTCGACTCGAGTCCGGGCGTGGCGACCGACGCCGTGAATGCCGGGCCGCTGAACGTTCAGCAATTCGGCAGCGGGCGGTTCGCGCCGTTTTCCGGACTGCTGAGTTTCGGTTTCCCTCCCGCGTTCCAGCTACCGGCGGTGGGCCAGTGGAACGCCGGCGTCGAACACGCGTTGACGCCTTCCGACGTGCTTGCGATCTCCTATGCCGGCTCCGCCGGGCGTCAACTGGTGCGGCGCGAGATGGGCGGCCCGGGCAGCAGCCCGACGCTGCGGCTGGCCCTGGCGACTAATCACGGCGCCGCAGACTATCACGCGTTGCAGGCGCAGTACCGGCGGAAGCTTTCCCGGGGCTGGCAGGCGCTGGTTTCCTACGCCTGGGGGCACTCCATCGACAACAGTTCCACCGACGCGCTGCTGCACTGGGCCGGAGCCGGTTTTTCGCCCAAGCAGGATCGCGGTTCCTCGGATTTCGACGTACGTCACGCCGCCACCGCCGCGCTGAGTTATGCGTTCCGTCCCGGCGGGCGCGGCTGGCGGGCGGGTTGGAGCGTGGACAGCGTGTTGCGCGCCCGGACCGGATTTCCCCTGGACGTACTCGACGCCGAACAACCGATGGGTTTGCAGTTCGCCAACGTGTTTCGGGCCGACCGGGTGGCCGGCGCGCCCCTGTGGCTGGCGGACGCGGCCGCGCCCGGCGGGCGGAAGCTGAACCGCGCCGCCTTTGCGCGCAGCGCGCCGGGCAGCCAGGGCAACCTGGGCCGCAACGTACTGGCCGGCTTCGGGCTCTTCCAGGTGGATCTGGCGCTGCGCAAGGATTTGCTCTCGCGGGAAACGCGTGCGCTTCAGCTCCGGCTGGACGCCTACAATGCGTTGAACCGGCCCAACCTCGCCGACCCGGTGCGGTATCTGGCCAATCCGCTCTTCGGCGAAGCGGCTTCGATGCTGAACCTGATGCTGGGCACGGGCAGTCCCGGCAGCGGGCTGGCGCCGATGTTTCAGCCCGGCGGGGCGCGCTCACTCCAGCTCGGCCTGCGCTGGCGATTCTGAGGGTGGCCCGCGGTCAGCCGGCCGCAAAGGCTTCGCGTAGCCGCGCGGCGGCGGCCTCCGGGGTGATGTCCCGCTGCGGGTTGCCAAGCAGTTCGAAGCCCACCATGAATTTGCGCACAGCCGCCGAGCGGAGCAACGGCGGGTAAAAGTGCGCGTGCAGGTGGAAATACGGGGGGACCGCGCCGCGCGTGGGCCGCTGGTGAAAACCCATGGTGTAGGGGAATGGCGCGTGGAACAGGCGGTCATAACCGCGGGTGATCCGGCCCAGCAACGCGGCCAGGGCTGCGCGTTCCGGAGCGGCCAGTTCGTCGAGCGCCGCCATATGCCGCAGCGGCAGCACCAGCAGTTCGAAGGGCCAGACCGCCCAAAACGGCGCCACTGCGGCAAAGTGAGCGTTCCGGCACACCAGGCGTTCGCCGCGTTCGAGTTCGAGCGCGGCGTAATCGCACAGCAGGCAGCGCCCGCGGACCTCGAAGTAGTGCCGCTGCCCGTCCACCTCCTTGGCGAGTTCCCCGGGCACCGTCTCGGTGGCCCAGATTTGGCCGTGAGGGTGAGGATTGCTGGCGCCCATCATTTCGCCCCGGTTTTCGAAGATCTGCACCGCGCCGATGGCGGGGAGCGCGGCCAGTTCGGCGAACTGCGCGGCCCAGGTGTCCACCACGCGGCCGATGGCTTCGTCAGACATGCGGGACAGCGTCAGGGAATGGTCGGGAGAGAAGCACACGACGCGGCAGACGCCACCTTCGGCGCGCGCCGCCAACAGACCGCCCTCGGCAACCTCCGCCGGCGGCGCATCCAGGTAGAGGGCGGGAAAATCGTTGTCGAAAACAAACGTCGACGTGTAGGCGGGGTTGCGCTGGCCGCCCGCGCGGGCGTTGCCGGGACACAGATAGCAGGCCGGATCGTAGGGCTGCCGCGCGCCGATGGCAGGAGCATCCGTCTGGCCTTGCCACGGGCGAAGGGCGCGGTGGGGCGACACCAGCACCCATTCGCGGGTGAGCGGATTCAAGCGGCGGTGGGGATGGGCGCGCAGCGCCTCGGGCAGGGTCACGCGCCGGCGGCCTCCCCCGCGCCCGCGGCGGCCTGGCAGGGATAAATGGCGGGCTCGATGCCGGTGGCGCGAAGGTAGCCGGCGCGCATGCATTCCGCGAAAGCGGACGCCTGGCCGGCCTCCACCAGGTTGACGGTGCAGCCGCCGAAACCGCCTCCGGTCATCCGCGCGCCGAGCACGCCCGGCGCCTGGCGGGCCAGCTCGACCAGCGTGTCGAGTTCCGCGCAGCTCACTTCAAAGTCCGCGCGCAGGCTTGCGTGCGAGGCGAACATCAGCGCGCCGAAGCCGGCGGCGTCGCCCTGGCGGAGGGCGGCCGCGGCCTGCTGGACCCGGCCGTTCTCCGTGACGACATGGCGGGCGCGCCGGAGCAGACGCGGCGGAAGTCTTCCGTCTGCTTGCGCCAGGCGCGCGGGGGTTACGTCGCGCAGGGCGCGGACGCCCAACTCCGCCGCGGCGGCCTCGCAGTCCTGGCGGCGCTGATTGTACTCCCCGGCGGCCAGCTCATGCCTGACCATGGAATTGCAGAGCACCACCGCCACGCCGGCGGGCAGAGGCTCGGCTTCATACTCCATGGTCCGGCAGTCCAGGCAGAGAGCATGCCCTTCGCGGCCGAAGCAGGCCGTGAACTGATCCATCAGGCCGCACCGCGCGCCCGCGAACTCGTGTTCGGCCTGCTGGCAAAGCCGCGCGAGCGTCAGCCGGCCGACTTCCGCGCCGGCCACGCCCACCAGCGCCAGCGCGACCGAAACCTCCAGCGCGGCCGACGAACTCAGGCCCGCGCCTATCGGAACGTCGCTCTCAATCAGCAGGTCCGCACCGCACAGGTGGACGCCGCTGCGCTCGAGCAGGACGGCCACTCCCGTGACGTAGTCGCCCCAGCCGCCTCGCGGCGAGCCAGGATCGTCCAGGTCGCAGGTATGCGCCGCCTGGAAATTTTCTGAGAAGGCTTGAATCCGCCGGCCGGCACGCGGCGCGGCCGCCACGCGCGTCGTGAAGCCGATAGCCATGGGAAACACAAAGCCTTCGTTGTAGTCGGTGTGTTCTCCGATCAGGTTGACGCGGCCGGGAGCCTGAAACACGCGGGGGACGGCCCCGTAGCGTTCGCGGAAGCGGAGGCGGAGAGGGGAGTCGGACATGCGGCTGTCTCCGTCAGGATCGCAAAACGGGGCCGAAGAGCCAAGGGCTGAATCTGTGCCAGGGCCGCCCGGCGGCGGAAGCAGGCGCCGTTCGCGCGTGCTGCTGGCGGCCCGCAGATAGGAGAGAGCGCCGGCGTCCGTGTGGTACTCTGGGGAAGATTTGGCCGCTCCCATCCGCCACGCAGCATGAATCTCCGGTCTCTTTTCAGCCTGTTTTCCTCCGATCTCGCCATCGACCTTGGCACGGCCAACACGCTGGTTTTCGCCAAGGGCAAGGGTATTGTCGTCAACGAACCTTCGATCGTGGCGATCAACAAAGTAACGGGCGAAGTGGAGGCGGTGGGCAAAGAAGCCAAGGAAATGCTGGGGCGCACCCCTGGCAACATCGTCGCCATCAAGCCGATGAAGGACGGCGTGATCGCGGACTTCAAGGTCACCGAGAAGATGCTGACCTACTTCATCCAGAAGGCGCACAACCGGCGCATGCTGGTGCATCCCCGGATTGTCATCGGCGTGCCGAGCGAGATCACGCAGGTAGAAAAGCGGGCGGTGACGGACTCGGCGATGCGCGCCAAAGCCAGCGAGGTGCACCTGGTCGAGCAGGCGATGGTGGCGGCCATCGGCGCCGGTCTGCCCATTACCGAGCCCTCGGGGAACATGGTGGTGGACATCGGCGGCGGCACCACCGATGTGGCGGTGATTTCCCTCTCTGGCATTGTCTATTCGCGTTCGGTCCGCGTCGCGGGCAACGAAATGGACGATGCGATCATGCAATACCTGAAACGCAAGTACAATCTGCTGATCGGCGAGCGGACGGCCGAGCAGATCAAGATCGAAGTCGGCTCGGCGTATCCGCTGGATAAGCCGCTCACGATGGAGATCAAGGGCCGGAACCTGATCGAAGGCGTACCGAAGACCATTACGGTGGACGACAGCGAAATCCGGGAGGCGCTGAGCGAATGCGTCGCGACGATTGTCAACGCGATCCGCGTCGCTCTGGAGCGTACGCCGCCGGAGTTGAGCGCCGATATCAGCGACCGGGGCATCGTGCTGACCGGCGGCGGCGCGCTGCTCAAGAACCTCGACAAGCGCATTCGGGAAGAGACCGGGCTGCCGGTCTCCGTCGCGGACGATCCGCTGGCGTCGGTGGTGCTGGGCACCGGGCGCATGCTCAGCGACTTTAAGCTCTTGCGCAAAATCTCGATAGACTGAGAATCGGGGGCCGCCCGCGCGGGAGGCGACTCGATGGATTCCTTACTGGCGCGCTACCGGAACATCCTGGTGCTGATCGCCGTGCTCCTCGGCCAGCTCCTGCTGCTCGGCTATCAGATTCGCACCCAGCGGGATGTGCCCTTGATAAGGGTTTGGGCGGTCACCGCCGTCACCCCGCTCGCCATGGCTCTGGAAACCGGCCGCGCGTTCTTCCAGCGCACCCTCGGTGATTACCTCCACTCCCGCGGCCTGGCGGGAGAGAACCGGCGGCTGCGCGAGGAGATAGGCCGGCTGAAACTGGAGAATCAGTATCTCCGCAACGAACTCACGACGGCCGACCGGGCGCGGGCGCTCAACATCTTCCAGCAGCGGACGCCCTCCAAAACGGTGGCCGCGCGGGTGATTGGCACGGGTCCGGGACCCGCCTCGCGGATCGTGTACCTGGACGTGGGTACTCCCGCCGGAGTGCGCAAGGGGATGGCGGTGGTAGCCCCGGACGGCATTGTGGGTAAGATCGTGGCGGCGTACCCCACCAGTTCGCTCGTGCAACTGGTCACCGATCCGAATTTCGCGGCGGGGGTGATTTCCCAGAAAAGCCGGGCGAAAGGCATTCTGCGCGGGCTGGACGGGGGGAATGCGTGCCGGGTGGACTACATCGCCACGGAGCACAAAATCGAGGCCGGGGAGTGGTTCTTCACCTCCGGAGAAGACCGGGTGTTTCCGAAGGGCTTACCGGCGGGCCGAGTCAAGTCGGTGGAGCGGGGAGCTCAGTTTCAGAAAATCATCGTGGAACCGACCGGGACGCTAGGCGGCCTGGAGGAAGTGCTGGTGGTGCTGGAAACAGTGCACGGACAGATCCCCGAAAGCGTAGAACCTTTGTCGGAGGTCTATGTGGCGCCTCCTCCTCCCGAGGAGCATTCGTCCGCGGAAGGGCCGCCCAGAGAAGGCTTTACCGGTACGGACGCCGACCGGCTGATGGAAAAGTACCGGGCGGTTGCGGCCAGTCAGGGGCTGCGTCTCGGCGAAACCTCCGCCAAACCGCCCGATTTTAACGCTCCGGTCCGTGCGCCTTCGGCAAACAGCGGTCCGGCGGGCGCGCCGGACGAAGAGGACGCGGCCGGCACGCCGCCGGGAGAAGTTCCCGCGCGAGGTCCGCAGGCGGGCGTGGCGGCCAACCGGGAAACCTCCGGAACCGCGCCGCCCACGGGCAGCGCCCCCCCCCTGTCTCCAGAGCGGCGCCGATGACCTACTCCGACGATCCGCTCCTGATCGCGGAACGGCGCGAGCGCGAGGCTTCGCGGTTTCGCGCCCGGGTAGTCCTGCTCGTACCCCTGGCGGCGATTCTGTTCCAGGTTTACGTGCCCCGGGTCTTCGAGTTCCTCGAATACCTGGAAATACCGCTCCTGGTCACTGTGTATTTCGCGCTGATGCGGCGCGATCCGATCTCGGGAACGCTGATTGGCGCGGCGGTGGGCCTGGCGCAGGACGCCTTGTCGTCCAAGCCGCTTGGCATGTTTGGCATCGTCAAGAGCCTGGTGGGGTACTTCGCGGCGACGGCGGGCTTGAAACTGGATGTCGACCACCCCGTGATCCGCTTCTTTCTGGCTCTTTTCTTCTTCTTTTTCCACCAGTTCTTCTTTTGGGTTCTTTCCCGGGCGCTGCTGTCGCAGCCCGTGGACTTCGCTCCCGGCCGGACGGCGGTGCTGGCTCTGTTTAATGCTTGCGTAGCCGTCTCTTTGTTCCACTTCTTAGATAAACTGAGGGAGAGGAGCTAGGCAGCGCCTCCCCTGTGCCTGTCCACGAAACCGTCGAGCCGGATCTCGCCAGCCGGATTCCGGACCGCCCGCTGCTCCGGGACGATCCGAAGTTCGCGAGCGGACGGATCGCTATTTTTCAATACCTTACGGTAGCCGTCTTCGTGTTCCTGCTTTCCGGATTCTGGGTTCTCCAGGTGCGGGATCCCGAGTTGTACTCCGAACGGGCCGAGCGGAACCGCATCAAAACATATCCGTTAGTGGCGCCGCGGGGCAAGATTCTGGACCGCGACAACCGGATCCTGGTGGATAACCAGTCCTCGTTCAGCGTGATGCTGTCGCGGGAGAACTTGAAATGGGAACATCTGCGTCCCATTGCCGAAGGTTTGAATCTCGATTACGCGGAACTGGTGGAGCGGTTGCGCCGGTATGACCGGACCCGGCCCAAGTACGAACCGATCATCATCAAGGAGGAACTGAGTCCCGAGGAGCTGGCGTTTGTCGAAGCGCACCGGGATCCCGCCTTTTTTCCCGAGATGGAGATCCACCAGACGTCGCGGCGGATGTACCCGGCGGGGCAGTTCGCGGCGCACCTGATCGGGTATACGGGCGAAATCAGCGAAGCCGAACTCGATTTGCCCGAATACGCCGAATACGAACCGGGCGCCATCATCGGGAAGGCGGGACTCGAGAAACAGTACAACGACGTGCTCCACGGCATCGACGGGCAGCGGCGCGTGGTGGTCGACAGCCGCGGGCGCGAGCGGCAGGTGATGGAGAACCAGGATCCCGTGGCCGGACGCAACCTCCAGTTGACGCTGGATCTGGATGTGCAGGCGGTGGCGGAACTAGCGATGGAAGGCAAGCAGGGGGCGGTGGTGGCGTTGGACCCGCGCAACGGCGAGGTATTGGCGATGGTGAGCCGTCCGGCTTTCGAGCCCCGGCGCTTCGCGGTGCGCATCCGGCCCCGGGACTGGCAGTCGATTCTCAACGACCCGGCGCGCCCGCTGTTGAACCGCGCGATTCAGGCGCAACTGGCGCCCGGTTCGACCTTCAAGCCCCTGGTGGCGATCGCGGCGCTCGAAGGCGGCGTGGCGGATGAGCACACCTCGGTGCACTGCGCGGGCGGCGCCAGTTTTTACGGGCACTATCACCGGTGTTGGGCCCGGAAGGGGCATGGCACGGTCAGTCTGGCGAAAGCCATTATCCAGTCCTGTGACGTGTATTTCTATACCGTGGGGAACCGTCTGGGCATCGACCGCATCGCCTATTACTCGGAGATGGCGGGCTTGGGCGCCAAAACCGGGATCGACTTGCCTGAGGAAAAAGCCGGCCTGGTCCCTTCGACCAAGTGGAAGATCCGGACGTTTCACGACAAGTGGTATCCGGGCGAGACGATCTCGGTGGCGATCGGGCAAGGCGCGCTCACGGTAACTCCGCTGCAACTGGCTCACGCCATCGGCGGCCTCGCCATGGGCGGGGTGTGGCACCGTCCTCACCTGGTGCGGCCGGCCAAGCCGGAGGAACCGAGGGTCTGGCAACTCCAGCCTGAGAACGTCAAGAAAGTCGTGGACGCCATGTACGGCGTGGTGAACCAGGGCGGCACGGGAGGCCGAGCCCGCCTGCCGAATATCGAGGTAGCGGGCAAAACCGGATCGGCCCAAGTGGTTTCCAACAAGGCCATCGAGGAGGGGCGGTTGCAAGCCGCCGAATACAAAGACAACGCCTGGTTCGTGGGCTTCGCGCCGCGGGAGAACCCGGAGATCGTCGTCGCCGCGTTGTATGAAGGCGGGGAGCACGGCTACCTGGCGGCGCCCATTGTGCGCGATGTGATTAAGGCCTATTTCGACAAGAAAGCGCGGCGGATGGGGATGGCGCCAGAGGTCGCCATTACCAGCCTGCGCTCGCCGGCAGCGGGGACACGCATCGATCCATGACGCCGTATCGCTCCGTCCGCGATTTCGACTGGCCGCTGATTCTGACGGCGCTGCTGATCTCCGGCATCGGCATTCTCCAGATCTACAGCGCCACGGCCGGCACCAAGTTCGCTGACGCCTGGTGGAAGCAAATCATTTTCGTCTGCGCCGGGCTGGTGTTGATGTGGGTGATCGCCTCCATCGACTACCATTCTCTGCTGGCGCAGGTTCCGCTTCTGTACCTGGCTTCGCTCGCGGGTCTGGTGCTGGTGCTGCTGGTGGGGGTCAAGATTTACGGCGCGCGCCGCTGGCTGTCGGTGGGCGGGTTCCATTTCCAGGTTTCCGAATTCGTCAAGCTGGTGCTGATCCTGGTGGTGGCGCGGTTTCTGACCGAGGTGCGCACGGAGACGCTCGACCTCGCGGGTTTCCTCAAGTTGAGCGTCATCGTGCTGATCCCCACCCTGCTGGTGGCCAAGGAGCCGGATCTGGGGACGGCGCTGACGTATCTGCCGGTGCTGGCCATTGGGGCGTTTCTTGCCGGGCTCCGATGGAAGTATATTGTTGTTATCGGCCTGGTCGTCCTGGTGGTCTTGCCGGCGGGATGGTACGCGCTCAAGGATTATCAGAAGGCCCGGCTGGTGACGTTTATTAACCCGGAAGCCGATCCGCAAGGCAGCGGGTATCAGTTGATTCAGTCCCGGATCGCGGTCGGTTCCGGAGGGATGTGGGGAAAGGGTGTCACCCAGGGGACGCAGACGAATCTGGAGTTTCTGCCGGTTCCCCATGCCGATTTCATCCTGGCATCCTTTGCGGAGGAACACGGGTTTGTGGGCGTCGTCGGCGTGTTGACGCTGTACTTCGTCCTGCTGATGCAGATCGTGCAGAACGCGCAGACCGCCACGGACCGGGCGGGGATGTATATCTGCATGGGAGTGGCGGCGGTGTTGCTGTTCCACTTTTTTGTCAACGTCGCGATGGTGGTGGGCAATGCGCCCGTGACGGGCATCCCGCTTCCCCTGATGAGCGCGGGCGGTTCGAACACGCTGTCCACGTTCCTGGCGCTGGGGCTGGTGAACAACGTCCGGTTGCGGCGTTTTGTGAATTGAGCGACGCGGCGGAGAAGAAGCCGCGAACTGAAGGAGGAAACGAAGCCGCTGCCGGGGGGCGCGGCGAGGAGCGGGCCGGGTAAGACAGCAAAAAATCCGGCGCAACCGTTTACAGCATCCTCTCCTGAGAGGGGAAGGGATCAAGAGTGGCGCTTCCTGTAGACCGGATCGGTTGGACGGGGACGCTTGGGGTAGTGGCTGTGACTGCTCGCGGGAGGATCCGGCGGGCAAGCGAATTTAAGTGGGAGCCCAGGGCCGTTACGGCCCCGGAAGCGTGCAAGGCGAAAGATGGTTCCCGGCCCGGGCGGGCCGTTGGAGTGACTCTGTGAACTCCGGCTCCCGGGTGTGCGTGATTGGTTAACGGTTTTCGCGCGGCGGCATCTCGACAGGCCGCCGTAAGAAGTTTCTTCACGCCGGGTGTTTCTCGCTGACGCGCCCTCCGGAAGAGCGGCTGGCTCCCCGGGAGGGTATGGATGTCTAAAGAGCTTGTGGTCTCCTCGACCCGGCACGAAACGCGGGTGGCGGTACTTGAGGACGACCAACTGGTCGAAATCTACTATCAGCGGCAGCACGAGTACTCGCTGGCCGGGAGCGTGCACAAGGGACGCGTGACGCGCGTGCTGCCCGGGATGCAATCCGCCTTCGTGGACATTGGACTGGAGCGTGATGCGTTCCTCTATGTATCGGATTTCTTTGAGGACAACGAGGAGTACGACGCCGTCGTCACGCAAGTCGAAGAGAAGGTCCTGAATTTGGGCCGGGGCGTGCCGGCGCCGGTCCCCGCTCCGGCGGCGGTTCTCGCGCCCGCCCCGGAAGAGACTCCCGCGAACGGGTCAGCGGCCCCCGCGGGCAAGGTAATCGCTCCGCCTGCCGCGCCACCCGAGAAGGAACCGCGGGAAGCCCGGGAAGTCCGGGAGGCCCGCGGAGACCGCGACCGCCGTGGACGGCGGAACCGGAGAAGGCGCGGACGTCCGCAAGGTCTGCCCGAATCGAAGTTCGCCTCGGTGGCTGCAGAGGACGCGACGCCCGCCGCAGGGCCGCCAGAAGAAATCATCGTCCTGCCTGGCGAATCTCTGGCCAAGTATTCCGCGGCGCGGGGGGAATCCGTGGTGGAGGAACCGGTGGAAGGCGCGCTGACGCTGGAGGAGACGGAAGAGATTCTGGAGGCGGTCCACGAATCGGACGTGGAAGCCGTGGTGGAAGAGCAACTCGGCGGGGATGTCCCCGAGGAAAACGGTCTCGGAGAGGAGTTGTCGGAACTGCCCGAAACTCTTGCCGCGGAGACGGAAACGGAAGCAGAGCCTGAGCCTGAGCCGGACGAACTCGAAGCGACATCGCCGGCCTTGGCGGCAGAGGTAATGAGCGAACCGCCGTCCGTGCCGGGGGATATAGCGGAGACCGCCGAGGCGGCCGGGGAAACACAATCACCTGCGTCGGCCACCGAGGAAACTCAGTTCCTGGCATCCGCCACTGAGGCAAGTCAGGTAGAAGGCGCGAGCCAGGAAACCACCGGGGAAGTTGGAACAGAGATGCTGGACAGCAGCGGGCCGCCTTCGGCCGCCGCGGAGGGATCTTCCGCGGATAAGGAGGAGAGGCCCGAGCCCGCGAGAATTCCGACCAGCTTGACCGCCACGCTGCGCGAGCAAGGCGGCAAGTACATGCATCGCGTCTCGCGCCGCATGCGGCGCAAGATGCGCGAACAAGGCGGCCAGCGCGGCGCCGAGGAGCCCGCCGAGCCGGAAATCCGTGAGGCGATCGCGCCCCAGCCTGCCGCGCCGCCCAGCAAGACGGCCGCGCCCTCGACGCGGGCGCAGCGGGCCCAGACCAGCATCAGCGACCTGCTCAAGGAAGGTCAGGAGATCATTGTTCAGATCGCCAAGGAGCCTCTCGGGCAAAAGGGCGCGCGCATCACCTCGTACGTGGCGCTGCCGGGGCGTTTCGTCGTGTACATGCCGACGGTCGACCATGTGGGCGTTTCGCGCAAGATCTCTTCCGAAGAAGAGCGCCAGCGCCTCAAGCGCATCCTGCAAACGCACCGGCAGGGCATTCCGGGCGGCTTCATTCTCCGTACCGCCGGCGAGGGCCAGTCCGAAGAGGATCTGCGCGCCGACATGCTGTTTCTCTACAACCTCTGGCTCGACATCCGCCAGAAAGCCGAAAAACGCCGCGCCCCCGCTCTCATCTATCACGATCTGGATGTGGTCCAGCGCGTGCTTCGCGACCAGTTGACGGCGAACTTCAAAAATATCTGGGTGGACAACGAGGAGATTTACGAAACCGTCGTTCAGTTCGTCCAGCGTTTTCAGCCGGCGCTGGTCGGGCGGGTGAAACTCTACACCCGCTCGACTCCCATCTTCGACACCTTCAACATCACCAGCGAACTCGAAAAGGCGTTGCGCCCCAAGGTGTGGCTCAAAAGCGGCGGATACATCGTGATCAACCAGACCGAGGCTCTGGTGGCGATCGACGTGAATACCGGCAAATTCGTGGGGAAATCGAACCGGCTGGAGGACACGATCGTCAAGACCAACACGGATGCGATCCGCGAGATCGTCCGCCAGATCCGTCTGCGCGACCTCGGCGGCATCATCGTGGTGGACTTCATCGATATGGATGAGCGCAAGAACCGCCAGAAGGTGATGCAGACGCTCGAAGAAGCGATGCGGGCGGACCGGGCGCCTTACAAGATCCTTTCGTTTAACGATTTCGGGCTGGTCGCCATCACGCGCAAGCGCGTGAAGCAGTCGCTCGAACGGACGCTGTGCTCTCCTTGCCCCTACTGCGATGGCGCCGGCTATGTGAAGAGCGTACCGACGGTCATCACGGAGATCATCGAAGAGGCAAGGAAGATCGCCGGGGCCCTCGAAAAAGCGGACGTCACCCTACGGGTGAATCCGGAGGTGGCCAAAGTGCTGAAGTCCACGCGCAACGATTACCTGCAAGAGATCGAGGATACGCTGGGCCGCCAGGTGGTGATCAAGAGCGATCCGCTGCTGCACCAGGAAAAGTTCGACTTGGCGTAGGAGGCGGACGCCAGGGAAGGGTCCGCCGGAGGACTCTTTCTCTCTTGCGAGACTTCCCGCGCGGACAGGCGGCAAGGCGTGCGCGGCAAACGCCTGAGATTGGGTCCCGAGTCCGTGTTCGGCGCGGGAGGCTCGGCCGACCTGACTGCCGGCGCCGCAGGGCATGGGCTCCATCCCGTGTCCGCTGAATCTGACCGCAGAGTCGAACTTCCTGTATCCTGGAATCGGACCGCCCGCCGGAACAAAATCCCGGGTCTTTGGCGAGACGTTTTGGGGGAAGAGGCGTTCCGGGTCGAAGCAGGTCGTTAATGCTACGATGTTGGGGTGCGTTTGGAGGTTCCATCGTGCCCGGCATGTGCGTGCGTCTCCCGTTCTGAATTCGCACCGCACGGCCAAGCAATTGCAGCGTAATGCACTTAGTGTCGGGGCGTAGCGCAGCCTGGTAGCGCACCTGCCTTGGGCGCAGGGGGTCGGGCGTTCAAATCGCCCCGCCCCGACCAATAGAATCAAGCAGATACGGCCTTTCCTGGGTACCTAAAAAATCCCACTGTAGATAAATTTGTAGCTAAAGAATCCTCCGAGATCTCCCGCACGGGAGAATCTTGAGGTCCAGCTGACGATAGAATCAAGTGAGAAGTCGGGGCGTGGCGCAGCCTGGCAGCGCGCTTGCCTTGGGCGCAAGAGGTCGCAGGTTCGAATCCTGCCGCCCCGACCAGTCCATTCTGTTACCCATGTCTGGATCGGACATCCAGCGGTCAATTGCCTTCCGGCGATTCCCGCCTTCCGTTAATTTATCGCCGCCACCCCTGCCACCCCTGCCACCCTCTGCCACCCTCTGCGCCGCCTTGACAGGCATGTTGTACGCAGTGTAAGCTGACAATAGTTATGAAAAAGACTCTCGGCGACAGACTTCGAGAGCTGAGAGATACACGAGATCTTTCGCTCCGCGAGCTTGCCAGACAACTAGAAGGTGTCACGGCCGCCCACTTGTCCGATATTGAGTTCGGTCGGCGCTTTCCATCCGACGAACTTCTCGCCAAGCTGGCCAGATTCTTCAAAGTGGAGGAAGCCGAGCTTCGGGTCCTGGATACGCGCCCGCCCGTGGAAGAGATGAAACGCTTGGCGCAGACCGATCCGGCATTTGGTTTGGCCCTGCGCAAGTTAGTAGACAAGGAAATCACTCCCGACGACATTCTCAAGCTAACCAAAGGCAAGCCCGACAGGCCCAAACAGAAATGAAACACTACCGTAGCAAGTCCGGACCGTTCGCTGAACGGCCCTACTATGAAGACCACGAGATCGAGCAGATCTGCACCGACGCGTTGCGCCAAGTCGGATTGTTGCCGTCCAGCCCTCAGGCTGTGCGTATCGACCGCTTCATTGAAAAGCGCTTTGGTGTGGTGCCTTCGTATGAGGAACTGCCGGACGGCGTACTCGGACTGACCCGGTTTGGCAAGACGGGCGTCCAGGGAGTAGTGGTGGCCAAGGCGTTGGATGATGACTCGGGCAGGGTGGCGGAACGCCGCATTCGGACCACGCTGGCGCACGAGGGCGGCCATGGCCTGTTACACGCGCACCTGTTTGCGCTGGCCACGCCATCACAAAATTTGTTCGGCGATTTCTCCGAGCCGGACAAGCCCAAAGTGCTGTGCCGCGACGACGGTGCAGGCTCGCAACCGTCCGGCTACTCGGGACAGTGGTGGGAATTCCAGGCTAACCGGGCAATGGGCGCACTACTACTCCCGTCCCTGTTGGTGCATTCGGCACTCAGTGAATATATGCTCACCAGTCCGGCCGGCTTCCAGCACTTTGACCACGGCAGGCTGGAGGAGGCGGCGCGCGATTTGGCAGATACGTTTCAGGTCAACCCCGTGGTGGCGCGGCTCAGGTTGAAGCAGCTGTTTCCAGGGAACAGCAGGCAGCAGTTGTCGCTCTGATATTTTTTTGTCCGTAGTGTACGCAGATATATGCTGACATGTGCTACCATTAAAGAGAGGTTGGTCCCGATATGGCAACTTATATGATCGGCTACGACCTCAACCGGCCCCAGCAGGATTACGCCGGGCTGATTGAGGCCATCAAAACTTACAGCACCTGGTGGCACCACCTTGACTCGACCTGGCTGGTGGTGACCGAGGACGCCGCCGTCCAGATTCGGGACAAACTGGCCCCCTATCTGGATGCCAATGACGAACTGCTCGTGGCGAAAATCAGCGCGCCAGCAGCGTGGCGCGGCTTCAACGACAAGGGCTCCCAGTGGCTCAAGGATAATTTATAACCCCGAATTAAATTAACAAGGAAAACAACATGCCAAACGAACACGAACACGAACATGACACTGGACACCCCAAAGAGGTGCCCATCACCATCGACAAAAATCATTTCAAGTCGCCCGACCCGACGACCGGCGCGGCCCTTTATGTGCTTGGCGGCGTACCCGCCGACTACGATCTGTGGCGAGAAGTCCATGGCCACGGAGATGACGAACCCATCCCGAACAACAACACGCGGATCGATCTCAAGCCCGGCGACAAATTCTATTCCGCCCAGCGCACGTTGAATCCCGGTGCTCACCGGTAGAGGCATGGCGATTCAAACCTCAACATTAATCCCGGAGATTGACGCGGAGTTTTTGGCCGAGAAGGGCTACCGCTTTAGCGTGTGCGAAGGGGGCGGTTCGGTGTACGTGATGATCAGCGATTACACCATGCCGCCGCCCTACTCACCACAAATCGTCGAATTGCTCATCAAGCTGCCTCCAGGCTATCCCAGCGCGAAGCCCGATATGTTTTGGACCGTGCCGGACGTGAAGCTGCCCAGTGGCTCCTGGCCACAGTCGTGCGAGCATCATGAGGACCACTGTGGGCGGAATTGGCAGCGCTGGTCCAGGCACTTCCCGGATGGCAAGTGGCGACCGGGCACGGACAACTTGCGGACTTACATGGCGGCGATCCGCGCCGAGCTCCTGAAAGGGATCTGATGGACTACACGCTCACGCTGCCTGAAGCCATCTACAGCGACTTGGTAAGACACCTGTTCAATGGGGCTTTTTCCGAGCGTGCGGCCTACCTGCTCTGCCGGTGGGCCTCAGGCCAGCACGAGCTGCGTCTGCTGGCGAGAGGGCTGGTCCCTGTGGCCGAGGATGAGGTCCAAGATGCTTCGTCGCGGCACATGCAAATCACGTCGAGGTCGTTCCTGCGGGCGATCAAGAAGGCGGCCGGAACTCGGCAAGCCTTCGTATTCGTGCACTCGCATCCGGCCGTCGTACCCGGCCATTCTGCTCAGGATGACCGTGAAGAACAGAAGCTGTTCCGAACCGCGCATATACGCGCTGACTCGGCACCCGTGCACGGAAGCTTGATTCTCTCGGCTCCGGAATGCCCGGTCGGAAGGGTGTGGCTACCGGACGGCTCCGTCGCGCCCATCAGACCACCGAGGCCCAAAGCCTGCCGGACCGGCTGTCTCAGGTCATCGAGCTCGCCGGCAGTGCGTATTTGGCGTACAGATTGGGCCTGATGGACGAAAAACGTGATTTGGTCAAAACGTTGACATCGAACCGCAGCGTAAATCAGAAACTTCCCATGTTCGTGCTGGCTTCGCCATTCAACTTGGTCGCCAAGCGGTTTGAAAATCATTCTGGTCGCCCAACCCAACAAACAGGTCTAGATGTTCAGGCGGTCTGGGACAACCTACTGCCGCGGCTCGTGGCCTGCATGCCCGCAGCGTAAAGCGCGCGGGTGTTGTATCTGGTGGAACGCGGAGGCTTCCCTCAGCTACAAAATTATCTACACGCGTTTTTTCGAGTGTAGACGATGTGCTCCTAATGCATTGATTGCAAAGGAGTTGTTTTGGGTATGAAAATGGCCGCCCCCCTTTCTTGGGCGCATGTGCGTTAGTGGACACTAACAGCTTGTTTTCAATAACTTACAAGGTAGACCACCTGTCCAAACAACAGGTGGTCGCTTCGGGGAAATCGAGCTGGCGCGACTCCGGCAACTTGGCGTCAAGTGACGCAACGTGATTCATGCCCCTGGCCGTGCAGGGGGCGCAAATCTGAGTGTCACGCTCGTACCTCGCCCAATCTGGCTCGTAATGTCGACAGTACCTCCGTGTAGGCGAGCAATGCTCTGCACAATAGCCAGCCCTAAACCTGTTCCGCCCCTGTGCCGCGGGCGGGCGGGGTCAGCTCGATAGAACCTGTCGAACACGCGTGGCAGATGTTCCGCGGGAATACCCTCACCCGTGTCCACGACCGAAACCACGAGTCGGCCCTCGCTATTGCCAGCTTCGACTCGCACTTCTCCCTCGCGAGGTGAATGTGCGACTGCGTTCTGCACGAGGTTACCGACTGCGCGCTGGAAGAGCGTTCGATCCAACGAGAATATCAATCCACTTGGTGCCTTGACGCTGAGTCGCACACCTTCGTCCGCAGCAACCGGCTCGTAAAACTCACAGACCAATCCGAGCTCGCGGCCAATGTCCAAATCCTCTCGATGAATCTGCATTGCCGGCTGTTCGGCCCGCGCCAAAAACAGCAGACTGTCAATCAATCGCGTGAGATGCTCGCATTCCTCTGAAAGCGAACCGAGCAGATCGGCATATTCTTCTGGTGTGCGCTGCTTGGATAAAGCAAGGTCAATCTCCCCTCTCAGGTTGTTGACCGGCGTCCGCAACTCGTGCGCGATATCCGATGAGAACCGTGACAGCCGCTCGAAAGAACCGCCGAGCCGATCGAGCATGTCATTGAAGGTCGCGGCAAGCTCCTGCACTTCGGAAGGCATGTCTTCGAGAGCAACACGAGAAGCAAGATTGGTGGATCGCGTTTGTCGCACGGTCTGCGAAATCTCGTTGAGCGGACGGAGACCGCGAACCGCGATGCGCCGACCGATCCAGATAGCTGCCACCAGTCCAGCGACAAGCACAATCCAAAGCTGGCTCCGATATCCCGCCAGCAAATCCTTCTCAAAAGTAAGCTCGATCCCTACCTGAAGAGTGTACGGACCAGCGGCGCCGGGCCTGGCGGCATTCGCCGCCATGAGCCGGTACGTCTTGCCCGAGCGCGTCTCGACGTCCTTGGTCTGAACGTCTCCGGAGTTTAGGTTGCTCGGCTCCGGGAACACGCTCGGAGGCAAATCGTCCGACATCCCGCTCGTCTGAACGAGAACCGATCCGTTCGGCGCGAGCACGCGGGAGAAAACGCGGATCGATGGATGTGCAACGGACTCACCTTCCACCTCCCATCGGATGGTGGCCTCCTCGCCGGGCCTTTCTCTTAGAAGGGTTTCGAGGGTCCGAGTCTTTTCGGTGAGGTAATCCGTATTCTCCCGGTCGAAGCTGCGTGCCAGGACGAAGTACAGAAATCCGGTTCCAACTGCCAGTAGGAGGAAAGCGGAGCCGGCGTACCACGCCGAGAGTTGCCACGCGATGCTTCTGTTCCGCCCCGCGCGCCCCATAATCATTCCTCCGGCTTGAGTGAGTAGCCGACTCCGCGAACCGTCCGAATCAGCTTCTGCGGGAACGGGTCATCCACCTTGGAGCGAAGACGCCTTACATGTACGTCCACCACGTTGGTATCGCAATCGAAGTTCATGTCCCACACCTGTTCGGCGATTACGGTTCGGGACAGGACATTCCCAGCGTTCCTGGCCAGCAGGGAAAGCAGCAGGAATTCCTTCGGCGTTAGGTCCAGGCGATGGCCGCCCCGCATCGCACGTTGCTTGGTGAGGTCCAACTCAAGATCGGCAACCCGGATACATTCGGGCGCCCGCTGCGGGGCCCGCCGCAACACGGTGTGAATCCGTGCCAGCAGTTCCGAGAAGGCGAATGGTTTGGTCAGGTAGTCATCGGCCCCAGCCCTCAGGCCTTTGACCCGGTCGTCGACCGCATCGCGCGCCGTTAAGCAGATCACCGGTGTCTGATCCCTATTTGCTCGAAGGTGGGCCAGCACTGACCACCCGTCCCGCCGCGGCAGCATGATATCCAGAACGATCAGGTCGTACTTGCTCGTTTCGGCGAACGCGATCGCCTGATCACCGTCGTGCGCAAGATCGGCAACGAACCCGTTCTCGCTTAGGCCTTTCTTCAGATAGGCCGCTGTTTTCGGTTCATCTTCCACAATCAGCAGTCGCACGGCTCTCCTGTCAATAGTTTGCGCCACGTTCGAATGGAACTCCGGTACATGACGAAATCGTAATCTTCGCGTCATGTTCGTGTCCAGTTGGGACTGCAACACTCGGGTGGGAGATGTGCTGTCGAAAAGCTCTAATTCTCGGGCTCGGCGCGCTGGCGCTGACGGGTTGCGTGAAGTACCGACCGAGGGCCCTCAATCCGCCAGCGCTGGAGACGGAGTATCGCGCCCGTTCGCTAACGACGCCGGTCCTGGTTGAGTTCCTACGCCAGAACGGTCAGGCGCAGGCTGAGTGGCCGCCTAGGTCCCTAGATCTGCGCACCCTCGCGCTCGTCGCGTATTTCTACAATCCCGATCTTGCGGTTGCCCGATCACGTTTGGCAGCGGCCGAGGCGGGAGTCGCGGTCGCAGGACTGAGGCCCAGCCCGTCTGTTGCCATCGAGGGAGGGTATAATCCCAACCCGGAGTCCCGACTTCTTTACGGCGTGTTCCCGTCTTTCACGATCGAAACGGCGGGGAAGCGCGGCCTGCGAATTCTTCAGGCGCAGAAGCTGGCCGAGAGTGCGAGGGCCGGGCTCGCCGAGTCCGGCTGGCTGGTGCGCAGCCGAGTACGGACGTCTCTTTTCAACTATGTGGTGGCCGAGCGCCGAAGGACGCTGCTCGAAACGGAGGCAGCCGTTCGAACGGAGATCGTCGGCATCTTCGACAAGCGCGTGGCTGTGGGAGAATCACCTCGCCCGGAACTTGATATCTACCGTGTAGACCTCCTCACCACGCGATCGGCTCTTGATACCGCATTGGGCGAGGCGGTACAAGCGCGGATGGCGCTGGCGAGCGCTGTCGGCCTCTCGGGCGAGGCCCTGGCCGACCTTGGGTTCCGCGCGCCTGAGCTCGACGCGCCAGTCGCTCCAACGGCCCTGCCCATCCGCGCCGTTCAGAAAGCGGGTGTCCTGCATCGTGCCGACATCCGCCGCGCGCTCTCTGACTATGGTGCGGCGGATGCAGTCCTGCGGTTGGAGATTGCCAGACAGTATCCAGATGTTCAACTGACCCCCAGCTATAGCTTCGAGGAAGGCTTCGCACGTTATGTGCTGAATGCGGCACTACAGCCCCTTTCTGGATCGCACCGAAGCAAGGCGCTCATCGCCCAAGCCGAAGCAGAGCGCGAACACGTCGCGGCGCAATTCGAGGCACTGCAGGCAGGGGCAATTGGCGAAATGGATCGCGCTCTGGAGCAGTACAAGGCGGCGTATCTGGCATGGCAAACCGCTGGCGCGCGACTCGTCGAGATTCAAACTCAGCGCGAAACAGCTGCACGGCGGGCTTTGGAAGCCGGTGAAGGCGATAGGCTCGGCCTGGCGGTCGTCCGCCTTGAGTCCATTACCGCCGCTCGCGCGCAACTCGATGCGTTGGCGCGCCTTGCGACGGCCCTCGCCGCCGTCGAGGATGCGATGCAGCAGCCCCTGGAAGCTGCCCTGGAAATTGGCGAGGCGCCCGCAGCGGCGCCACGGCGGGGGATTCAACCTGGGAGAAATCCATGACGAGCGACAAGTTGAGGGCGACCGTCCTGGTTGTCGCCCTGAGCACTTCTATCGGATGCAATCGGAGCACGGACCAGCAGTCCGACACGAAGAAGCAGGCTGATCCGGCAGTGGTCACCCGCACGCCGGAGGGAGATCCACTGGTCCGCATCGGACAGGAAGCGCAGGCTCGGATCGGTCTCGAAATCGCCCAGGTTTCGCCCGCGTCCATGCAGCCGCAGGTTGTCGCTTACGGCCGCCTCGAAGAGGACCCATCGCGGAGCTTCGTAGTTCGCTCGCCTGTCGCTGGGACGTTGCAGGCATCCAAGGGGGGTTCCTGGCCTTCCGTCGGCGAAGTAGTCGCCACCGGACAGGACTTGGGTCTGATCGAACCGCGAATTGCGCCTGCTGAGCGTATCGCCATCACGACTCAATTGGCCAGCGCAAGTGCTGAAGGCGATTCGGCCCTCGCCGCCGAGGAAACGGCGCGGGCAGCGTATGAGCGGGCTCGTTTGCTCAACGCTGACAACAAGAACGTCTCGGATCGTGTCCTTGAGGAGGCAAGATCTCGACTTGAGGCGGAGCGTGCTCGTCTCAAGTCCGCACGAACCACAATCGGGACCCTGGAAGACTCGCTTCGGGCCGCGGGTCCAGCAGCTTCCCGATTGGTTGTCGAAATGGGCGGAACCGTCGTGGAGACTATGGCCCGGCCCGGGGAATCGGTTGAAGCAGGACTGCCCCTCTTGAGGGTTTCCAATCTCGACCGGCTCGTCGCGCGAGTGGATCTTCCGGTCGGGCAAAACCTGCCAGCTGGTGCGAAGGTGGCTCAAATCGTTCCCGCCGGTCACGAGCATGAGATCGTTCAGGCTGACCGCATCGCCGCCACACCCGTGATTGATCCGAAGTCCCCTGGCGAATCCTTCCTCTTCAGGTTGCGCGAGGGTCGATTCGGCTTCAGGCCGGGACTGGCGTTGACCGCGTATCTCCCTTTGTCCGGGGCAAGCCGACAGGGCTTCAAGGTTCCCGCTGCAGCCGTTGTGCGGCTATCGGGCAAGGCCTATGTCTACGTTCAGGCGGCGCCCGACCGGTTCGTGCGACGAGAAGTCAGGGTTGAAAGCCCCGTTGACTCGGGATACTTCGTCACCGGAAGACTGGCAGCCGGCGATCGCATTGTTGTCACCGGTGCTCAAACGCTCCTCTCTGAAGAATTCAAGCCCGAAAGCGTGCAGGAGGAGTAGGCAACATGCTCTCAAAGCTGGTTGCTGCTTCCATCCGATTTCGCGGTGCCGTCCTCGCCATCGCATGCCTGGTGATTGGCTACGGCATCTACTCGGCTTGGCATGCGCGGTTCGATGTGTACCCCGAGTTTGCGCCCCCGCAGGTCGTCATTCAAACCGAGGCGCCAGGACTGTCACCCGAGAACGTTGAGCAGCTCGTGACGCGGGTCGTCGAGAACGCCTTGAACGGAGCACCTAACGTCGAAGCCATCCGGTCCCAATCTGTTCAGGGATTATCGGTCGTGACGGTCGTGTTTGAGGACACCACCGAAGTGTACCGGGCGCGGCAGATCGCCAATGAGCGACTGGCGGAAGCTGCGACCCAACTGCCACAAGGGGTTTTGCCGCCCACGATGGCCCCGCTCACCGCAACAACGGGTCTGGTTCTCGTACTTGGCATCGCGTCGGACAAACACTCGGAGACGGAGCTGCGGACGTTTGCTGAGTGGACCATGAAGCCCCGCTTGCTAGGAGTTCCCGGCGTTGCCCGCGTATCGCTGTACGGCGGTGGGGTTCGCCAACTCCAGATCCAGATTATTCCCGAACGCTTGGCGGCCTACAACCTGTCGATTAATGACGTGACGGCTGCCGCTCGGGCGACTACGGGTGTGCGAGGAGCAGGCTTCATCGAGACTCCAGCACAACGGATCGTCATCGAGACGCAAGGACAATCGCTTACCGCGGCGCAGTTGAGCAATGTGGTGCTTCAGTCCTCCAGCGGCAGAAGCATCCGGCTGGGCGATGTCGCCACGGTCCAAGAGGGAATTGAGCCAAAAATCGGCGATGCGACCATCATGGGGCGTTCGGGAGTCCTTCTGCTGATCAGTTCCCAGTTCGGGTCCAACACCCTGGAAGTAACACGAAACCTCGATAAAGCCCTTGATGATCTGAAGCCGGGACTCACAGCGGCCGGCATCACGCTATACCCGGATTTGTTCCGGCCAGCCAACTTCGTGGTCAGCTCGTTGCGCAGCATGGGCCACTCGCTACTCATCGGCGCCGTACTGGTCTCCATCGTTCTTCTCCTGTTCCTTTTCAATCTCCGGGTGGCGCTGATCTCTCTCATCGCGATTCCCTTATCGCTGCTCGTTGCGATCATTGTTCTCACGCGACTCGGCGTTAGCTTGAACACGCTCACCCTTGGCGGGTTTGCAATAGCAATAGGCGAAGTCGTAGATGACGCCATTATCGACGCCGAGAACATCTTCCGGCGACTCCGCCAGGCCGGCAGCGGACTAACGGGGAAGCAAGTCTTCACAATCGTTCACGACGCCTCGGTAGAAGTGCGCAGCGCCGTGGTGTACGCGACATTCATCGTCGGGCTGGTTTTTCTGCCGGTGCTCACTATGTCCGGCGTTCAGGGAAGGCTCTTTTCCCCACTGGCGTGGGCGTACATCCTCGCGATCGTGGCGTCTTTGCTCGTCGCACTGACCGTCACCCCGGCGATGTCCTATTTCCTTCTGCCCCGTGCGATCGGTTCCGGCTCTGAGCCCCGTTTGGTACAGCTGCTCAAAGAGGGCTACGCGCGATTGCTGCGAGGAATCAGCCGAGTGCCACGCATGGTCGAAGCTGGTGCGCTGATTCTGGTCGTCGGTGCGGCGGTCGCATTTCCATTTCTGGGTGGGGAGTTCCTGCCGCCCCTGCGGGAGGGCCATTTCATCGTTCATATGGTGGCGGTACCCGGCACGTCACTCAATGAATCCCTGCGGCTCGGGAAGTTGGTCACGGCAGAGTTACTCAAGGACTCCGATGTCAACACCGTCTCGCAACAAGTCGGGCGAGCGGAAAGCGGAGATGACACCTGGGGAGTCCACTACAGCGAAATCCATGTCGATCTGAAACCGCTCGAAGGCGAGGCGTCGGAGACCGCCGAGGACCGTCTTCGTGAGCGACTGGAGAAGTTCCCCGGCGTCTCGATGAGTCCTAAGACGTTCTTGACGGAGCGGATGGAAGAGGTTCTTTCCGGGACACGGGCGCAAGTTGTCGTTCAGGTCTTCGGTGACGATCTCGACGTCATCGATGAGAAAGCCCGCGAAGTCCTGGACGTTCTGTCGAGAGTGCGCGGAGCCGCGGATGTCCAGATAGAGTCGCCTCCTGGCACGCCGGGAGTTGTTGTGAATCTTCGGCCGGAGCGACTCGTGCAGTTCGGTTTGCAGCCCATCGCGGTCCTCGATGGCATTGAGTCGGCCTACCAGGGAACCAATGTGGGCCAGGTGTTCGAGGCGAATCGCGTGTTCAATGTCGCGGTAATCCTCGACCCTGGGTTGCGCACTACTCCAGAGAACGTGGGTTCCCTCCTGTTGAGCAATTCCGATGGTGCCCGGGTTCGTCTGGCGGAGGTCGCTGACGTGGACCAACGGACCATCCGGTACAGTATCGCGCACGAGGGAACGCGACGACGCCAGGCCGTATTCTGCAATGTGCGAGGACGGGACCTGTCGTCATTCGTGCAAGACGCCGAACGCACTGTCCGGTCGAAAGTGAAGTTCCCCGCCGGCACGTACTCCGTGTTTGGAGGCGTCTCAGAAGCACAGAGGGAAGCGCAACGGGAGATCCTCACTTACTCGTTGGTGGCCGCGGTTGGAATCGTTCTGCTGATCGCGATCGTCTTCCGCAACGCCCGAAACACGCTTCTGGTACTGGTGAATCTCCCGTTCGCTCTGGTCGGAGGGATTGTCGCTGCGGCCCTGACCGGCGGAACCCTTTCGATTGGCTCCCTGGTCGGGTTCGTGACTTTGTTCGGCATTACAACTCGGAACTCAATCATGATGGTCTCCCACTTTGAACATCTCGTGCAGTTCGAGGGGGAGACGTGGGGCCTCAGCGCAGCAATACGCGGCGCATCCGAACGGCTGACGCCAGTCCTCATGACAGCTACCGTGACCGCGCTCGGATTGTTGCCATTGGCTCTCGGCAGCGGTCAGGCCGGAAAGGAAATCGAAGGACCCATGGCAGCCGTGATTCTCGGTGGGCTCGTCACTTCAACGGTTCTCAACCTGCTGGTTCTCCCCACATTGGTCGTGCGATACGGGAGGTTCGAATCCGCGACGGAAGACTGAAGAGATCTTGGCTTCGCATGACATGATGATGCGCAGTTTCAAAACCGAACTACGCACCGGGTTACGACTCGGGCCGGAGGCTCAAGCCGACCGAGAAGCCGCAATCCTTGTCGGGTATCGCGGTGGGGAAAGGTCTTAGGGACAACATGAGGCGAATCTGTCGGCGAAAAGGCACTGTAGATAAATTTGTAGCTGCCCGGTGCTTCCGGGTTCAACCGGGTTCCACAGGCTTCAACTGGCTGCCTGTATCTCATTGAAACTTAAGTAGTTGAAAATAGGGCACTTTGGAGGGAGGCCGAAAACTGTCTTGGGCGCAGGGGGTCGCCAGTTCAAATCTGGCCGCCCCGACCAATCGAATCCAGCGGATTCGGCCATTCTTGAGAGCTTCCAAAAAACCGCTGTAGATGATCTGTTAGCGTGGCGGTCCCCGCGCGGCGCCATCTGACGAACCCTGGCGGCGTCGGACCGCGCCCGTGCCGCGCAATGGGCGGCGACTACGGCGGGCGGGTATTGTAGTAAAGACGTGGTCCTGGCGCAGAACATCTCCAAGCGGTTCGAGTTGTACCGCCATCCCGCGGACCGGCTGCGGCAACTGTTCCCCTTCCGGCGGGCAGGCCAGGCGGGTGAGTTCTGGGCGCTGCAAGGGGTGAATCTCCAGGCCGAGAAGGGCGAAACCGTGGGCATTATCGGTCCCAACGGCTGCGGCAAAAGCACGCTGCTCCAGATTGTGTGCGGCATTCTGCGGCCGACCACCGGCCGCGTGGTGACGCAAGGGCGGATCGCCGCGCTGCTCGAGCTGGGCGCGGGGTTCAACCCCGAATTCACCGGCCGGGAGAACGTCTTTCTTAATGGCGAAATCCTTGGGCTCAGCCGCCGCGAGGTGCAGCGCGTCTTGCCGGCGATCGAAGAGTTCGCCGGCATTGGCCGGTTTTTCGACCGGCCGGTCAAGGAGTATTCGAGCGGCATGTACGTGCGCCTGGCGTTCTCAACCGCCATTCACGTCGATCCCGAGGTGCTGGTGGTGGACGAGGCGCTGGCGGTGGGCGATGCGGCGTTCGCCAACCGGTGCGTCCGCAAGTTTCAGGAACTGCGCGAGCGGCGGGTCACGGTGCTGTTTGTGTCGCACGATCTGGGCCTGGTGAAGCTGCTGTCGCATCGCGCCCTGCTGCTGCTGGGCGGGCGGGTGGCCGAAGAGGGCTCGCCCCGGGACGTCGTCAACCGGTACATCGGGCTGGTGCTGGAAAAAGAGCGCCAGATGGAACCCGCGCGGCCGGCGGAACTCGCCGGCAGCCATCAGCATGGAGACGGCGTGAGCCGTCTGGAAGCGGTGGAATTGCTCGGCGAGGCGGGCCAGCCGGTGCGCGCCCTGCGCAGCGGCGAGGTTTGCGTGATCCGCATTCGGGCGCGGTTCCACCGGCCCGCGGCCAGTCCGATGATCGGGATTCTGATCCGCAACCGCATCGGCATGGAAGTCTACGGCACCAACACGCGGATCGAGCAGATCGAGTTGGGCGATTTCGGCCCCGGCGACGCCATCCGCATCGAGTTCCGGTTCCGCTGTTGGCTGACGGCGCATGAGTACACGCTGACCGCGGCGGTTCAGCACCCCGATGGGTCCAGCCAGGACTGGATCGACGACGCGGTGACGTTTCAAGTGCTGGATCACCGGGCCCTGGCGGGCGTGGTCAACCTATGCCCGGAGATTTCCTGGGAGCGGCAATGAGCGCGCGGATTTCCGTGCGGGTCCAACCGAACGCCAGGAAACCGGGTCTTGCCGGCACGGCGGAAGGGACGTTTCGGCTGGCGGTTCGCGAACCGGCTGCCGAAGGGCGGGCCAACGAGGCGTGTATCCGCGCGCTGGCCGCCGCGCTGGGCGTGCCGCGGCCGCGCCTGACGTTGATCACCGGCGCCGCCAGCCGGAACAAGGTTTTCGAAATCGCGGGCCTCGACAAGGACGAGGCGCAACGCCGGCTCCTGGCGGCCGCACAGAGAGGAGACGCTTAAGTGAACGTAACCGCCATGCAGGAAGCCCTTGCCGCTCATGACCTGAGCGGCTGGCTGTTTTTCGACCATCACCTGCGGGACCCGCTGGCCTACCGCATCCTGGGACTGGAGGCGGTGCGCCATGTCACGCGCCGCTGGTATTACTACGTGCCGCGCACCGGAGAACCGGTCAAGCTGGTGCACCGGGTGGAGCCGCACGTGCTGGACACGCTGCCCGGCGCCCAGCGAGTGTATGCGGGCTGGCGGGAGCAGCGGGCCTGTCTGGCGGAGATCCTGGTTCCCGGCAGCCGCGTGGCCATGCAGTATTCGCCCGAATGCGCGATTCCGTATGTGGCGATGGTGGACGCCGGGACCGTGGAGTTGATCCGCGGCTGCGGCGTCGAGGTAGTCAGTTCGGCCGACCTGGTGCAGGAGTTCGAAGCGCGCTGGTCGGAGGAGCAATACGCCCTGCACCGCGAAGCCGGACGGCGCGTGGATGCGGTGCGGGCCGCGGCGTTCCAGTGGATCGCGGCGCAGCTCGCCGCCGGAGGCGAGCCCGGGGAGTTCGACGTCTACAGGTTTATCCGCGAAGCGTTCGCCCGCGAGTCGCTGGTCACCGAACACGGGCCCATTGTGGCGGTCAACGCCCACGCGGCCGATCCCCATTACGAACCCACGGCCGCGGTCCACGCGAAAATCCGGCCGGGGGACTTCGTCCTGATCGACATGTGGGCGAAGCTGGACCGCCCACGCGCTGTTTATTACGACATCACGTGGACAGGGGTTTGCGGGCCTCCGGACGGCCAGGTCCAGACGGTGTTCGAGGTGGTCCGCCGCGCCCGCGATCAGGCCATCGCGCGTGTGCAGGCGGCCGTGGCCGCGGGCGAAACGCTGCGCGGCTTTCAGGTGGACGACGTCGCCCGCGGCGTGATCGCCGCCGCCGGCTACGGCGAATTCTTCACCCACCGCACCGGGCACTCGATCGGCGAGGACGTCCACGGCGCCGGCGTCAACCTGGACAATCTGGAAACGCAGGACAACCGGCGCATCATCCCGGGGGTGTGTTTCTCCATCGAGCCCGGCATCTACCTGGGTCCGTTCGGCGTGCGCTCGGAGGTAAACATGTTCGTGGGCGAGCGGGAAGCGGCCGTGACCGGGGAGGTGCAGCAGGCCCTGGTGCGCATCTGATCGCGGCGGGCAGGACGGGCGGGCCTCCGCGCGGGAGGCCCGCCCCGGGATCCGCAATCAGAAGAAGAACTTCGCCGCGATCATGATGAAGCGCGGCGTGCCTTCCTGCGTGGTGATGGTGCCAAACGCGCGGTTCGGGATCGCGTTGTTCGGCTTGCCGGCGTTCATGTGGTTGAACACGTTCTGCGCTTCAAAGCGCAGTTGCAGGTAGCGGGTCTCGGCTCCGAGTCCCACCTGTTTCATCAGCGCATAATCCCACTGGCTGAAGCCCGGCGCGCGCATGCCGTGCAGCGTGGCGCCCACCGTGCCGATGTCCAGGTCGATCACCGGTTTGAAGGCGTCGGGATTGAAATACGGCGTCAGCCCCGCCGAGCCTTCGAGCGCGCGGTGGCCGGACACGTTGTTGTTATATGCGACCCGCGGCTCGACAAAAGACGGCCGGCTGAGTTTGCCTTGGCCGATGGTAATGTAGTTGCGGCAGAAGCCCGGCGCGCAAATCAGCGAGAACGGCATGCCGCCGCGGTACAGCGTCGTGCCGGACATGGTCCAGCCGCCGATCAAGGCGTTCAGGAAACGGTTGGCGTTGCCCGCCAGCTTCTTGCCTCGCCCAAAGGGCAAATCGTAGACGTAGTTGAAAAGGAACCGGTGCGTGACATCGTAATCCGACAGCCCATAGATTTCCTTCATGGGCTGGTTGGCTTGCGGCGGTCCGTTGCTGTTGCCGATGGCGCCGACGTTGTGGATGCCCTCCGCGCCGATGCCGCCGCCCGCGTGGAGCGCCTTGCCGAAGGTGTAGTTGGAAAGGAAACTGAAGCCGCTGGCGTAGCGGCGTTCCACCTGCACGTAAGCGGAGTTGAAGTTGGAATAGCCGAGCGGGTCGTTCACGGCCCAGATCTCGCGCCAGAGCGGCATCACCTGCATGACGCGCCCAAGGAAGTTCGTCCGTCCGCCTTGCGTCGTATTCGGCGGAATCTGGCCGAAGAAGGGATTGGTTACCTGTTTGTTCAGGTTCGTTCCTAAGGGCTTGCCCAGGGTGTCATAGGCGTTTTTCACGCTGTGCAGGTTGCCGAAGAACGGCAGGCGGCGGCCGAAATTGCCGTTGTAGGCCGCCTCCACCACCCACGTGTTGGCGCCTGAGCCAAACTCGCGTTGAATGTTGAATTGCGCCACGTGCTCATAGCCGGGAAACTGGTCGATCGCCGGAACGACAAACCAGTTACCGAGGGTCGAGTAGTTCAACGCCGTGACGTCGCGCGTGAACGGGACGTAGCCCAATCCGCCCGGAAGCGGATTGTTGAAGCTGGCGGTGTAGGTGAGTCCGCCGTCCGGCGTGCCGTCCTGGCTGACGCGGGCGAAGTCGCCAAAGCCGACGTTGTCGACCGCCGAGGCCAGGAAGCGGTCGCCGGTGAGCGACAGAAACACCTTGCCATAGCTGCCGCGGATGACCGTGCGCGGCAGGACCTGGTAGGCGAAGCCGATGCGGGGCGCAATATTGTAGGGGTAGCTCTTCTGGAGCGTTCTGCCGGGGTACTCCTTGGTGCCCATCAGAGCCGCGCGGCCAAAGATTCCCTTCGAGATCCAGTCCGGCGCGGCGAAGGTGATGCCCGCCTCGCGCTGCGCCACATCCCAGGACCAGCCGGGATTGGGCTGGATACTCCACTTGTAGTTGGGATCCCAGAAGATCTGCCGGTCGAAGCGTTCGGTGCGTGGCGGTTCGAAGTCCCAGCGCACGCCCAGGTTGATCGTCAGTTTGGAGGTGACTTTCCAATCGTCCTGAATGTAGGCTCCGTGGTAGCGCTGAAGCGACGCCGGCCCGGCGATCTGCACGCCCTGACCCCAGGTGGCGATGCCGAGCAGAAAGCTGGCCATAGGGTGTCCGTCTACCGGGTTGTCGTAATACTGCGAGGTGACGCGGCGCTCGGTGGCGAGCCCGAAGCTACCGCCGTTGGTGACGTTGCTGTAGTAGCGCCGGTGCTCGTAACCGAGTTTGATCGTGTGCTTGTTCCACAGCTTTTGCAGCGCGACGGAACCGACATAGCTGGTGTCGCGAGAATCGAACACGTTGCCGCCGCCCAACGCCCCGATGTGGCTGCCGGTGCTGATCGAGGGAACGCGATTGCGCGTGGTGCCGAGCAGATTCACCACCTCCCGCGGCAGGTTCCACGCGGAGGCGTCGGCGTCGACCGTGGCGCCGCGGAAAGTCATGGCGCGCACCGCGCCGCCTCGCAGGTTCAGGATGGTGGTGGGACTTAGCGTCCAGGTGTGGTCCAGCGTCACCGTGTACGCCTGGCCGGTGGTGACATTCGTGGGCTGGAGCGGGCCGAACCAACGGGTGTCGCTCGCCAGGCTGTCGAAATACGACACCGTGCCGTGGGTAGTGTGACGGGCTCCCCAGTTCTGGTCCAGCCGCCCGGTCCAGCGGTTATTATCCGCCGGGTTCGCCACGGAACCGACGAAGTTGCCTTCGTTATTCGATCCCGGCAATGCGGGCCGGTTCGGCTGCGGGTAAAAGCCCATATAGATCTTCGAGAGCTCGTTAAACCGGGCTTGCGGCACCCGGTTGCCGGGGAACGGACTGCGGCGGACCCGCGCGCCCTCGATGCGCGAGGTGAGCGGATCGTAGATCTGCACGGGGACGCCCCGGTCCAGCAGGCTCTGAGAGAAGTCGCCCTGCCGTTCCAGGTCGGTGGGCACTGACCCGATCACTGCGTTGCTGCCCGTACGCCGCCGCGTGCCTTCATAGTTCAGGAAAAAGAAGGTGCGGTCCGTGCCGTTATAGATCTTGGGAATCCGCACCGGCCCGCCGAACGTGCCGCCGAACACGTTGTCGTGAAACACGCCGCGGGCGCGGCCGAAACGGTTTGAGTTCCAGTCGTTGGCGTTCAGCTTGTCGTTGCGGAAGAACTCGTACACCGAACCGTGATACTGGTTGGTGCCCGAACGGCTGATCACCTGCACCGCGCCGCCGGACAACCGCCCGTACTCGGCGGACAGGCCGTTGGTGATCACTTTGAACTCGGCGATGGCCTCGCGCGACGGAACCGAGGGCGGCACGTCGTGCAGGTAGCCGGTGGTTACCGGGATCCCGTCGATGAAGTACTCGATCTGCTTCGACCGGCTGCCGTTAATGCGAAGGTTGTTCTGGTTGTTGCCGGTCACATTCGGCGTCAGGAACACGAAGGCAAGCGGGTCGCGGTCGTATTGGGGCAGGTCCTGAATCCGCTTGTTGTCGATGACCAAACCGGCCTGCGCGTCCTCGGTGCGGATCAGCGGAACCTCCGCGGTCACGGTGACGCGCTCGGTAGCCGCTCCGACCTCCATCGCCACATCCAGCGCCACGCGGTCGCCCACGCGCACCACGATGCCGCTGCGCTCCACCGTGCGGAAACCCTGGAACTGGACGGTGACGGTGTACTCGCCCGGGATCAGCCCCGTGACATTGTAGCGGCCGTCGGAACTCGACCGGGTGTTCTGCGTGACGTTCGTCGCCACGTTTCGCACCGAGATCTCCGCTCCGGGAACCACCGCGCCGGTGGCGTCGGTCACCTGCCCGCTGATACTGCCGTTGCCGGTCTGAGCTTGCAGTGTCGCGCTAAGCAACGCGACGGCCACCGGAAGTAAACGCATCCATGAACGAACCATTGGTTTCTCCTCCCGTTCCATCCCCAGGTGGCCCTGGCCCCCATTGGCGGTCAGCCCCCGGGGTCTCATGCGAATTGGCCCTGATTATGTATCAACCGTAAATATAAAGTCCATAGAAATTTTTTTCGGATGAACTATACTTTTCGTTGAGATTTGCCGGGGACCAAAAATGCGCCATTTGAACTGGAACGGACTCTACAGTTTCTGGCTGGTCGCCCGGAGCGGGTCGTTCGCCGAGGCGGCCCGGCGGCTGCCTAGCACGACGGCGCAGGCCCTGCATAAACGGGTCCGCCAATTGGAACGGGAGCAGGGCTTGCACCTCAAGTTGCTGCGCTCCCGGGGGGTCAAGGGAATCGAACTGACGGAAGCCGGCCGGCGGCTGCTGGAACTGGTCGATCCGGTTTTCGGGGGCCTGCCTCTGCTGGCGGCGGACCTGCGCCGGGAGGACGCGGGGCCGCTGACCATGGCCACGACGGGTTTCGTGGCGAACAACTACCTGCCGCGCGTCATGCAGGAGTACCGCGCGCGTTACCCCGGCGTGCTGGTTTCCGTTCGGGTGCGGAGCGAATCCGACGTGATCACGGCCGCCGGCGCCGGCCAGGTGGATCTCGGAATCGGCGCGCTGGCCGGGAGCCCGGAAGGACTGACCGTAGCGGTGCGCGCGCCGCTCACGATCCGGCTGATCGGCCCGGCCCGCTTCCGCTGGGATGGCGCACGGACCAGTTGGAGCGACGTGGTCCGGCATCCGCTGGTGCTTCATGAACGGGTGAGCGTGCTCCGCGTAGCCCTGGAGCAACTCCTCAGCCGGAAGAATCTGCTGGCGACGATGAACATCGCGGCCGAAGTGACGACTCCGGAGTTGCTGCTCGAGATGGTGTGCGCCGGCTTTGGCGTCGGGGTCGTTCCGCTCGGGCCCCGCCTGACGGAGAGTTTGCGCGATCTGTCCGCCATCGCTCCCCCGGACGGACTGCCCCGGATCGACATCGCGGTGTTCCACAAGCGCAACCGGTATCTGCCGCGCTACATGACCGCGTTCGTGGAGACGGTGGCCGGGATCATCCGAGCGTAGTGGCAGGGACGCGTACGCTTCCTCCGGTTGGCGGTTTATAGTCAAGAAGGATGTCAGCAGGACTGAGCAGGCGGGCGTGGATCGGCGCCGCGGCGGCGACGGCGGCCGCGGCGGGGCGCAAGCCGAACTTTTTGTTTCTGCATGCCGACGATCACGCGGGGTATGTGCTGGGCGCGGCGGGCGGCCGGCGCGCGGTGACGCCGCATCTGGACCGGCTGGCCTCTGACGGCGTCCGCTTCGCCAGGCACTTCTGCAACTCGCCGGTGTGCACGCCCTCGCGGCAATCGTTTTTGACCGGACTGCTGCCTTCGGCGGCGGGCGTCACCGTGCTGCGCACGCCGCTGGCTGAGGACAAGCAGACGCTGGCGCGCCAACTGCGCGCGGCGGGCTACCACACCGCGGTCTTCGGCAAGATGCACTTTCAGCGGCCCTCGCGGCCGGGGCTGCACGGCTTTGACTACCTGATGACCGAGCAGGATCTGGAGCGCGCCTGGTCGGGGGAAGTCCCTGCCGAGCCGCTGCCCGCGGGCGCGCGCGTCCTGGGTCCGTGGCGGCCGTTTCAGGATCCCGCGCGGATCTGGCTGAATGCGGACAAGCTCCCTTTCGCGCGGCGAGAGGCCGGCATGAAGAGCACGTTTCTCGCCGAGCGGGCCTGCCGCTATCTGCGCGAGCATCGCGACGGGCCGTTCGCGCTATGGGTGAGCTTTCAGGAGCCCCATTCGCCCTTCCACTTCCCCTCCGAGGACCGGGAGCGCTTCGACCCCCGCGCGTTCCCCGTTCCGGAAGTGGGTCCGGAGGACGCCGGGCAGATTCCGCTGATCTTCCGGGATCTCAGCGCGGAGGACAAGCAAGGCATCATTGCGGCGTATTACACCTCGACGCTCTTTCTGGACCGCTGCATCGGCCGGGTGCTGGACGAACTCCGGCGGCTGCGCCTCGAAAACGACACGCTGGTGGTGTATCTGCCCGATCACGGTTACTGCCTGGGTCATCACGGACGGTTCGAGAAGCACTGCGGGTACGACCCGGCGCTGCACGTGCCGCTGATCGTCCGTTTTCCGGGAAGGGTGCGGCCCGGCGTGGTGCGCGGCCTCACCGAGTCCGTGGACGTGGCCCCCACAATCCTCGATCTGCTCGGCGTCGATCCGCTCCCCGTACAACACGGCCAAAGTCTGCGCCCTTATCTGGAAGGCCAGCGCCCGCCGAGGCCACGCGCCCACGTCTTCAGCCAGTACCTGGAGAACGAGGAAGCGTTTCTGCGCACGGATCGGTGGAAGCTGATCGTTTGTTCCGGACGCCGGCGCCGGACCGACGGCTACGTCACGGACAACCCGGCGCCGGGCCCTTACGTCCGCCTGTACGACCTGCGGCGCGACCCGGGCGAGTTTCACGACGTCTCCGGGCGGCATCCCGAGGTCGTGCGCCGGTTGGCGGACGTCCTGCTCGCGCGCTACCGCGCGACCCACCCGGAAGCGCCGTCGGAACCCGCCGGGCTGGACGTGCGCGAAGCCATCCACTGGTACGTCCGTCCGCGCGACGCGGAACCTGCGGCCTGAGGCGCGCCGGCCGGCCGCCGCGCCGCGCATGGCCGATAATGGGAAGCAACGCCGCGGAGTTGCCGCCGCCCGATGACCATCGAAGCATCTACGCCGCTGATGCGGCAATATCAGGCCGTCAAAGCTCAGGCTCCGCACGCCCTGCTGATGTTCCGCCTGGGCGACTTCTACGAGCTATTCTTTGACGACGCCATCGTGGCGGCGCGGGAGCTGGAGATCACTCTCACCTCGCGCAACAAGGAAAAAGGAACACCCATCCCGATGTGCGGCGTGCCGTATCACGCCGCCGAGGGCTATATCGCCCGCCTGATTCAGAAGGGCCATCGCGTCGCCATCTGCGACCAGATGGAGGAAGCCGGCGCGGGCAAGAAGCTGGTGAAGCGTGAGATTACCCGGATCGTGACGCCGGGCACAGCCACGGAGGGAAATGTCCTCCGCGCGCGGGAGAACAACTACCTGGCGGCGGTGTTTCGCGGCGGCGCCCGCGCGGGCGTCGCGCATGTGGACATCTCGACCGGGGAATTCCGCGTGACCGAGTGCGAGGCCGGCGAGGCCGGCGCGCTGCTCGAGCAGTTGAATCCGCGCGAGGTGCTGCTGCCGGACCAGACCCCGCTGCTGCCCCCGGAGCCTGGCCGCCGCTTTGTGGTGACGCAGGTCGACGAGTGGGCGTTCAGTCTCGACTACGCCCAGCGGATCCTGGAAGAACACTTCCGGCTCCACACGCTGGATGGTTGCGGTTTGGCCGGGCGCCCGAGCGCCATCTGCGCCGCGGGCGGCATCCTGCACTATCTGCGCGACACGCAGCGGGGGGCGCTGCACCACCTGGCGGCGCCGACCTTTTACGACCGCGCCGACGCCATGGTGTTGGACGCGGTCACGGTGCGGAACCTGGAACTGCTCGAACCGCTCTTCGCGGCCGACGCCGCCGCGAAAACCCCCACGCTGATCGCGGTGCTGGATCAAACCGCCACCGGCATGGGCGGACGCCTGCTCCGGCAGCGGATGCTGCGGCCCGCGCTGGATCCCGCCGAGATCGAATCCCGTCTGGATGCGGTGGAAGAACTGCTGCGGCAGACGATTCTGCGCGCGGAACTGCGCAAGGAACTCGCCGGCGTGCTGGACCTCGAGCGCCTGCTGGCCAAGGTGACGATGGGCACCGCCGGACCGCGCGACGTGCAGGCGCTGGGGCGCTCGCTCGATCCGGTCCCCCTGCTCCGCCAGCGGGTGTCCGGGTGCGCGAGCGCCCGCCTGCGCGAACTCGCCGCGCGCCTGGACGGCGTGCCGGAAGTCGCGGACCGCATCCGGGAAGCGCTGGCCGACCAGCCGCCGCTCAGCCTGGCCGACGGCGGCGTGATCCGGCCCGGCTTCCACCGCGAACTCGACGAATGGCGCGACCTCAGCCAGAACGGCAAGCAGTACATCGCGCAGATCGAGGCGCGCGAACGCCAGCGGACCGGCATTCAGTCGCTGAAGGTGCGGTTTAACAACGTCTTCGGCTACTACCTGGAAATCTCCAAGGCCAACCTGCACCTGGCGCCCGCCGATTACGAACGCAAGCAGACGCTCGTCAACGCCGAACGCTTCACCACGCCGGAGCTGAAGGAATACGAGCGCAAAGTGCTCGAAGCGGAAGAGAAGATCCTGGCGCTCGAAAAAGAACTGTTCAGCCAGCTCCGCCTGCTGGTGATCGAGCACAGCGCGCGCCTGCGCCAGACCGCCGCCGCCATCGCCGAACTGGACGTGACCGCGGCGCTGGCCCAGGTGGCGGCGGAGAACCGCTACTGCCGGCCCCGCTTCTCCGGAGCGGACGGCGAACTGAAGATCGCCGGCGGGCGCCACCCGGTGATTGAACGGATGACGGACGAGGGCGCCGGGCGTTTCATCCCGAACGACCTCTACCTGGACGCGCGCGAACACCTGATCGCCCTGATTACGGGTCCGAACATGGGGGGCAAATCCACCTATCTGCGGCAAACGGCGCTCATTGTGCTGCTGGCGCAGATGGGCTCCTTCGTGCCCGCCGACTCCGCGCTGCTGCCGGTGGTGGACCGGATTTTCACGCGCATCGGCGCATCGGATAACCTGGCGCGCGGCCGGTCGACCTTCATGGTGGAGATGACCGAAACCGCCGTCATCCTCAACACGGCCACGCCGCGCAGCCTGATCGTGCTCGACGAGATCGGCCGGGGCACCGCAACCTACGACGGCCTGGCGCTGGCCTGGGCGGTGATCGAACACATTCACGACCGGATCCGCGCCAAGACGCTGTTCGCCACCCATTACCACGAGCTCACGGAACTGGCCGAGCAACTGGACGGCGTGCGTAATCTGCGCGTCTCGGTGAAGGAGGCCGGCGACCAGATCATCTTCTTACGGAAAGTGGAGCCCGGCGCCGCCGACCGCAGCTACGGCATTGAAGTAGCGCGTCTGGCGGGCTTGCCGCCGGCCGTGATCGCGCGCGCCCGGCAAGTGCTGGAATGGCACGAACGCACCGAGCACGCGGCCACCGCCGAACTCGCCCCGTCCGCTGCGCCCCCCGCTCCGCTCCAGATCCGGTTGTTCGAGCCGGTGGGCTATCAGATCGCCGAGCGCATCCGGAACCTGCGGCTGGACGAACTGCGCCCGATCGAGGCTCTGCAAGTGCTGCATGAATTGCAGGAAGAATTGAAGAGGACCCCGTAGCGTGCGCGTGGCCGGCATCATGAGCGGCACGTCGCTGGACGGCATCGACGTGGCGATTGTCGAGGTGACGGGGCGGCGCGTGGCGACGCTGGCCTGGCGGACGGTTCCCTACTCGCCCGCGCTGCGGCGGCGGATCCTCGGGGTGTCGAACGCGGCCACCACCACCGCCGAGATCTCGCGGCTGAATTTCGAACTCGGCGAGCGGTACGCCGCGGCGGTGCGGCGCGCCTGCCGAGCGGCGGGCATCCCGCGCGAGACGCTGGAATTAGCCGGCTGCCACGGGCAAACGATTTACCACGAAAGCGGGCGCAACACGCTCCAGATCGGCGAGGCCTGCGTGGTGGCCGAACGGCTGGGAATACCCGTAGTCTCGGATTTCCGGCCGCGAGACATCGCCGCGGGCGGCAAGGGCGCGCCGCTGGCGCCGTGGGTGGACCAGTGGCTGTTTCACGACCGCCGCCGCACGCGGATCGCACTCAATATCGGCGGCATCGCCAATCTGACCGCGGTGTTCCCCGACGGGCGGGTCATCGCCTTCGATACCGGGCCTGGCAACATGGTGATCGACCAGTTGATGCAGCGGCACGCCCGGCGCCCGTTCGACCGCGGCGGCCGGACCGCCGCCGCCGGCAGGCTCGACCGGGAGCTGCTGGCCGCGTTGTTGCGCGATCCGTATTACCGCCAGCCGCCGCCCAAAACGGCGGGCCGCGAGCAGTACGGCGCGGAATTCGTGCGGCGGATCGAAGACGCCCGGCTGCCGTGGCGGGACGCGGTGGCCACCGCCACCGTGTTGACCGCGGCGACGATCGCCATCGGCATCCGCCTCGCCGCGCCCGAAGCAGCCGAGGTCATCGTCTCCGGCGGCGGCGTCCATAACCGCACGCTGCTGGATCAACTGCGCGCCTTCCTGCCGGGGGTGGCCGTGGTTTCATCGGCGGACTACGGCGTCGACCCGGACGCGAAAGAAGCCATCGCGTTCGCCGTGCTGGCCTATCGCACCTGGCGGGGGAAGCCGGGCAACGTGCCGTCGGCGACAGGCGCGTCACGGGCGGTGGTGTTGGGTAAGATCAGCCGTTAGTGCAGTCCCCTCAGCGGATCCCCGCCGCCTCGCGCCAGGCGCCGCGCGGGGTTCCCGCGCCCGTCTCCACCACCGCGCGCGCGCCGCGCAGGTCGTTGCCGGCCAGCGCGACGTCGCGGCTGCCGGCGCCGAGCAGGCGCAGGAAGACCGGCATGGTTCCGGTGAGCCGAACCCCGCTCACCAGCGCCCCCGCCACGTCGCGCCACAGCATCTGCGGCCCGTCCACCGGCGGGGCGGCGAACCCGTGCACGTCCACGTGCTGGACATCATCCAGGACCAAGGCGGGACGCGGGTCCGCCAGGACGGTGCGGACGCGGACGTCGCGCAGCACCAGGCCCGCGGCGTGCCGGACGTACAGGCCGCTGGCCGGAAGTTCGCCGAACATGTCGGCGTCGGGGTACTTGTCCGGGTGCTCGGGCACGTCGAGATCGCGCCTTTGCCCTCCGCCGCGCATGCCCAGGTGGATCGACGAAAGCGTGACTTCCTCGACGCGGTGTCCCGGCAGGCCGGTGATGGAACTCGCCAGCGTGCCGCCGGAAGCGACCACGTTGGCGATGGCGATGTTGCGCAGCACGCCCGGCTGGGGCAGCGTCATGCCGCGGCCACGATTCCCCAGGCGCACGAAAATCGGCGTGCGGGCGTTCTCCATAGTCACATTGCTGATCGCAATGTTCTCGACCACCGCGCCGTCCACCGTCTCCAGCGCAATCCCGGCGATGGCCGGACGGCCACGGTCCCGGGACCGCATCACCAGATTGGAAACGGTGATGTGGCGGAACCCGCCCCGGCTCTCGGTGCCCAGCTTGAAGTGATTGCAACTGGTGCGGGTGATGCAATTGGTCACCGTGAGGTATTCGGTGGCGCGGGGGTAGCCCAGCGCCTGGCTGGATTTCGGACAGATGGCGTCGTCCCACGCATCGATGTAGCTGTTGGCGATGCGCACGTATCGGGAACAGTCCGGATCGATGCCGTCGGAATAGCCGTTCAGAATGGTGACGCCGTCGATATCGACATGGTCCGTTCCCAGCAGGCTGATGGAGTAATTCGGGGAATTGGCGATGGTGACGCCGCGGATCGCCACGTGCCGGCTGCCCTTGATGGCGATGGTTTTGGGCCCCCCGCGGCGGGTGCGGTTGCCATCAATGACGCCCTGGCCCTGGATCGTCAGACCGCTCACTCCCTCCGCCGTGAGCAGCGCGAAATCGAAGTACGTGGTTTCCCGGTCGTCCACCGGGGTGAACGTCAGCTTCTCGTAGGGCGCGAAGGCGCGGTCGTCCGGGCTGGCCAGCAGCACCGCTCCCGCGGAGAGATCCAGCGTCAGGTGGTCGCGCAAGCGCAGGGTGCCGGAACGGAAGCGTCCCGGCGGCAACCGGACCGTGCCGCCTCCCTGCGCGGCAGCGGCGTCAATGGCTTTCTGGATGGCGGCGGTGTCGTCCGTCACGCCGTCGCCGCGCGCGCCGTACCTCCGCACGTCGTGCGCCGCGGCCATCGCGCAAACCGCCAACAGCAACCCGGTTCCGGCAAGCTTCATCGTCCGGGTAGTAGCATACCTTCACCGCCGGGACAAGCTTTCAGGTAATCGCCAGCAAAACCGAGCTGCCCGGGCGGCGGGCCAGCCAGCGATTGCGGTAGGCCACGGCCGCGCGCACCCCTTACGGATGGGCGAACTGGCTGGCCACCGGCACCAGCCGCTCGTACACCGCCGCCGGAATGGGGCTGTGCCAATGGCCGGAGAGCTTGGCCCATCCGGTCACGCCGACGAAGATCACCACCACCGCGGCGGCGATCCACGAAGCCCGCACTGGCCGGCGGGTTACCGCCACTGTCATGTCCAGCGCCCCCGCCGCCGGGCAGACGGCGACACACTCCAGGCAGCCGAGGCATTCGGCGGAGCGGATCTGCACCAGGCGGTCCACCGGCAGGCGCGACGGGCACGCTTTGGCGCATTTGGCGCAGTCGATGCAAGCCGCGGGCGTCCTGCGAATCCGCAAAGGGCTGGCCAGGGCCGCCAGACCCATCAGCGCCCCATAAGGACAGAGGTACCGGCACCAGAAGTTCTGCACAAAGATCGAGGCGATCAGCAGGACGCCGATCACGATCGCGGCCGTCGTCCCCATGTGCCGGAAGAAGTTCAGCATCTTCACGTCGGCGATCAGACCGTAGGGCGAGCCAAGGAAGTCGGCGATCGCCTGCGCGGACATGCCGCCGACCGCATACAGAAATAGCCCGAGCAGGACATACTTCATGCTCCGCAGTCCGATGTCCAGCCACCTGGGCAGGTAGAACACCCGCCCGAAGGTTTCCCGGCCGAACTTCCAGAGGTACTCCGAAACCGTGCCGACGGGGCATAACCAGCTACAGAATGACTTGCGCAGCAGGAACGACAGACCGGCAAAGGTGATGAACAACACCATCGCCGCCGGATGGATCGCAGGAATCTCGCCGGTAGTCAGGAAGTATTTGGTGTTCATCATCCCGGCGATCGGGAGCCAGCCCTCGACGCCCGGCGGGCGCGTGACGCCGCCCGGCGCGCCGGTTTCAAACTGGCGGACGAACAGATAGAACTGCACGCCGATCCAGAGGTTGAGCAGCAGGAAGGCGCCCTGGACGGCGCGGCGCAGGCTCTGCGAGCGGTCGCGATCCGTGCGCCGGGACCACAGCTTCCGCTCGCCGCCGACGGCGCGCCCGCTCAGCCGGGGCTCTTGTTCCCGCGGAGGAGAAGCGACTGGCGGCACGTTCCCAGTGTGGAACGCGGGTTCCGCCCGTGTCGGTGACCACGGTCACCGCGCCCGCCACCGTTATTCGCCAAGCTGAAACCAGAGGCTGCTTTGATGTCCCACGCCCACCCCGTCGAATCGTTGATGCAGGAGCACCGCGTGATCGAGCGCGTCCTGAACGCCGTGGAGCGGGTGCTGTCCCGCAGCGCTGCCGGACCGTTTCCCGCCGAGTTCTTTCAGAAAGCCCTGGACTTCTTCCGGACCTACGCGGATAGCTGCCATCATTTCAAGGAAGAAGAGTGTCTGTTTCCGGCGATGGGCCGCAGCGGTTTTCCCGCCGATGCCGGGCCGGTGGGCATGATGCGGTATGAACACGAGCTCGGGCGGGCGCACCTGAGCGGCATCCGCGAGCGTTTGCCGGCGGCCTCCGCGGGCGACCCGGACGCCATCGAGGCGATTCACCAGCAGGCCTTTGGCTACATTCAACTGCTCCGCGGCCACATCCAGAAGGAGGACAACGTCCTGTTTCCGATGGCGCTCGGCGCGTTGAGCGCGGCGGAGTTTGACGCCCTGCGCGCCGCCTTCGCCGACGAGTCCAACCCGCGGACCAACCAGGAGCTGCACGCGCGCTACGAAGCGGTGGCCGCCGCCTTGGAAAAGGAATCCTTACCAGAGGCCATACACTAGCAGCGCGGAATAAACGAGCGAGAGCGCCATGGCGCGAAGCCCGACGCGGGTCAGCGGCGTCTCGAGCGCCGCGGGGCGGCGCAGGCTCCGCAGCGTGGCTAGGTGGACCAGGGCCGACAGGGCGAGCGCGGCGGAGACTACCGGCAGCGAGCGGTAGCAGGCCGCGGCGCCCGCCAGCAGCAGCAACTGCATGGCGTACGCCGGCCGCCGGAAGCGGAACGGTTCCGGGCGGGCGGCGCGCGCGGCGATGCGGGCTTCCAACCGGGCGTGCACCACAAAAATGCCGGCCGCCGCGTGGGCCGCGCTCAGCGCCCACAACAGCCAGCACCACGGCTCGACGCGGCCGATGGCCGACAGGCTGGCCGCCAGGCAGCTCGAGGTGAGTCCCGCGGCGCTGGCCAGTTGGAGGGCGGCGGAACGCTGGCGGTTGCGCGCCGTCATCCACGCGGCCAGCAGCGTCAATGCAGCCGCCAAACCGCCCAGCATCAGCAGGAAGCCGGACGGCCAGCGCAAGGCTAACATGCCACCGGCGGCGGCTAAGAGGGCGAGTTCCGCCACCAGCCAGCGTCGCGCTTTTGCGCTCTCCGGTTTTTCGGCGCGCCAGACCCACCGCTGCCGCCCGAGCGCCACCAGAGGTTCGCGCAAGACGAACGCCGCCAGTACGGCCACCAGCGCGACGGGAACCGACCAATGCCACGCGCGCGCCAGCAGCAGCGCGCTCAGGAACGGGGCCAGCAGCATCGGCCAGGCGCCATGTTCGCGCGGCCACATACCCACCCTTAGGCCGCCGCGGGCGGCGGGTTCTTCAACATCGTCAACAGCATCACCACCCTGGTCTTGGCTTTGATGCCATGCGGCAGGTTCGGCGTCATGTAGACGAACGTGCGCGCCGCCGCCTCGTGCGAATCCGCGCCGAGCAGCAAAGATGCTTCGCCCTCGACAAAGTACAGCGTTGCCGGAAACGGAGCGGTGTGCGCCGACAGTTCCTGTCCGGGCGCGAACGTAAACTGGATGATCTTCGAGCGGTCGTCGTTCTGAATCGTCTTGGATAGAATGCCGTTCGCCGGCACCTCGGTTGCGGCGGCCAAATCCGGCACCAGGATGTAAGTCTGTTGCTGCATGGTGCTTTTATCTTCGCGTGGGGCAAGCGGAGTTGCCGTGACGCCAATCACCGCGGCCCGCGAAAAAGAGAAGGGGCGTTTGAGCTTGTAGAAGGGCTTGCGATAGAGTGAAGTTTTCCGAAGATGACCTCGGCGCTCTCGAAACGGGAGGTATTCTCCCGCAGCGTCCTGTTCGCCGCGCTGAGCGCGGAGGAGTTGGAATCCCTGATCTCCCTCGCCGTCGAGCGAACTTACCGCGCGGGAGAGGTGCTGTTTGAAGAGGGCATGCCGTGTGAAGGGCTATATGTCCTGGCGTCCGGCACGGTGAAGATCTCGAAGGCCAGCCCCTCGGGGCGTTCCATCATGCTGGCGATGGAAACGGCGCCCTCGACGGTCGCCGAGGTTCCGTTGTTTGACGGCGGGGATTATCCGGCGTCGGTGTCGGCGGTCGAGGACACGGTCGCGTATCTGCTCCCCAAGGATGCCTTCCGGCGGTTCTGCGAGTCCCACCCCAAGGTGCCGTTGAAGGTGCTGGCGGTGGCCGGTCAGCGTCTCCGGCAACTGGTGCGGCTGGTCGAAACGGTCACGTTCGGGAGCATCCGGCAGCGGGTGGCCCGCGCCTTGCTCGACTTTGCGGAACAGAGCGGACAGGCGGAGTTCGAGTTGCCGGTGACCCACGAGGAATTGGCCCTGCGGCTGGGCACCGTCCGCGAGGTGGTCTCCCGCAACCTGGCCCGCTTTCAGGCCGAAGGCATGATCCGGATCGCCAAGCGGCAGGTGCTGGTGGTGGACCGGGACGCGCTCCGCGCCGAAGCGGAGACGGACCTCTAGCGTACCGCTTGCGGATCCGCACCGCGGCGCTTACAATCCTACCGTGCGGCTGACGGTTTGGCTTGTCGTTTGCGCGTGGCACATGTATGCGGCGGACGGGAAGGTGGATCCGACGTTCCTGCGGCGGCATGTACCGGCAATCGCCCCCGTGCCTTCGGAGTTCACGACCGAGGGTTGCCGCTTCAAGCCCATTTTCGGCGCCGGCGATCCGGATGCCCGCCAGGCAAAAGGGATTGCGCATTTCAGCGAACTCGGCCTGGACCCCGGAGGCGCGTGCCGGACCACGGAACAGGCGCGCGAAGAGCACATTTATCTGATGCTCGACGGCGCCGGCGCCCTGCGCTACGGCGACCGCCAGTTGCCGGTTCGCCGCTACGACTACGTGTATATTCCGCCGGGGACGCCGCATGCGCTGACCTGCGGGGAGCAGGCGCCTTGCCGGGCGCTGCTGATGGGTTTTCGCGTTCCCCAGGATGTGCCGGTGACGATCCCCGCCGCGCCCTTACAGGCCAATCTCGAAGAGGTTCCCCTCCAGGTGGTGGGCAGCCATCCCCCGAGCACCTTGTATCGATTACTGCTCGGGGATACTACAAGCAAGCGAGACCGCATCGCAGCCGGGCACATCGTGACCAGCCTGTTTGTCATGGAGTTCGCTCCCGGCGGCACGAACCAGCCCCATCATCATGACCGCGAGGAGGAAATCTATTACCTGTTGAGCGGCAAGGGCGAGATGGTGGCTGGCGGTGGCATAGACGGATATGAAGGGCGCTATCCCGCAAAGGCGGGCGATGCGTATTTCATCCGGTTGAATGCGACCGTAGGTTTCTACGCTTCCGCGGATCCCGCCGCGGAGAAAGCTCGGATTCTCGCCGTCCGGTCGCGCTATCCCTTCGGCCCGCTCCGGTAAACAGGGCGGTCGGGCAGCGCTCAGGCAGTAGCCGGCACCGCCGGTCTCCGCGCGCGGCTCGTTCGATGGAATCTACTTGCTTCCTTCGAGGATGAAAATCGGCGCCATCCCCGAAGTACTGGAGAACCCGCCGGGCGAACCCGAGGACAACCAACTCGCGCAACTATGGATGCGCCCCAAGTACGCCTGGAGGTGGATATCCACCCGCATTTCCTGGAATTCGACCGGGCCGAATCGCTCCAGGGGGAAGACCGATTTCACGGGTCCGACCCTTTCCTGCACTACATATGGCGTACGAAGCGCCTGGCGCACGGCCCGCTCCCAGTCCGCATCGTCCATCTCCGCGCCATAGAACAGCCCTGAGTCGGCGTAGTCGTCGTTGGGCTTCAAGACCAGGCGCTCGCGGTTCTGGAGGAGGAACTCCGGCAGATCCACGGTTTCCTGCTGGTGGGTGGTCCTGGTCTGCGCGACCAGGCGAGTCCACGGAACATGCTCCCGAAGCACCTTCCGCTCCGCGGTGGGAAACTTGGCGGTCAGAGATTCGTCCGTGAGCAATCCGAGGAACGCCTTCTTGTGCGCCAGCTCCGAACGGAAACTGTTCACCAGGCAGACGGCGCGCGCCCGGTAGGCTTGCACCAACGGATGCGACAAGTCAAAACGCTGGAGGAACTCCTGCACGCTGATCCGCCGGTACACCAAGTCGATAGCGAACGATCCCTTGCGGAGGATGCCGCCCTTGAACTCAAGCTGGTCCGGGGTGACGATCTCGGTTTCGTAACCCTGCTCCCTGAAGTAGTTACAGATCGGCGAGTATTCGGTCGGCGCGGGCCGGGCCCCCGGACGAAATTCGAGAATCGCGATCCGGGGCCGCTTGTTCCCGTGATGGAACTGCCGCCAGACGTTCAACAGCGCGGAAAGCAGGTACTTCTTGCCGGTGATCTTGGTCAGCGGCTGCTTTTTTCGAAATTCCTTTACCGGCGGCGCACCATAGAACAACTCTGCCAACCCATCGGCCCAGGCGACGCCCATCGGAGAGTCAGGGTTATACTGAAGGAGGTAAGAGGACCCATTCGAGACGCTGAGGTCGAGACGGCACATCGCGTCCAGCGCCTTGTAGCCCGGTTCAATGGAAGCCAGCATCTTCTCCGCGGGCAGCAATTCCAGCCGATTCATGAGCGCTGGATTCGCGAGGACCATCTGTTGCATGCGGTCGACGGCCGAAATAAGCAGTTCGGCCGACTTGATCATTGAGTCGTACTGTTTTCGGGTGAGGAAGTGGGGGCGGAGGAAGGGACAAACGAGACGCCCTCCGCTCGACAGTGACTCCTCGGCCATCCGCTCGCGGATCGGATGGAGCCAACTCAGATCCCGATAGGGATCGCTTTGAAGAATTTTGTGATAGCGGGCAATCGCCTCATTGATCTGCGCCATGCTGTTACAGACCGGATCTGTATACAGTATGACACACCAAGCGGCTCCGCCGAAACTACCGTTGTGGTCCTAATCGAGATAACCTGTTTTATTAGAATGGTTTAAGGGTGATGGAATTTTTGCGGGCGGAGATCCGGGCCGCCTTTCCTGCGAGTACAAGATGACAAGACGCTTACTTTGCTCCCTTTTGACTCTCGCGCTGGCCGCGGTATGGGCGGACGAGGGAATGTGGCTCGTCAATCAGTTCCCTAAGGCTGCGGTGCGCCAAGCCCACGGCATTGACGTCTCCGACGCGTTCCTCAATCGGCTCCAGTTGGCGGCGGTGCGGTTCAACAGCGGGGGCTCAGGTTCCTTTGTTTCCCCGAGGGGCTTGCTCTTTACGAATCATCACGTCGGGCGGGACTGCATTCATAAGTTGTCGACGGCCGAAAACGATTACGTCTCCAAGGGGTTTTACGCCGCCACGCCTGGCGAAGAAAAAGCCTGCCCCGACCTGGAGATCAACGTCGTTCTCAAAATCGAGGACGTCACCTCCCAGATCAAGGCGGTGGAAAAGCCCGGGATGCCCCCTGCGGAAGTGTTCCGTCTGCGGCGGGCGGCGATGGCCGCCCGGGAGAAAGAATGCGCTCAGGCGACCGGAAATCGCTGCGACGTGGTCGACTTGTACTCGGGGGGCCGCTACCACCTGTACCAGTATAAGAAATATACCGATGTGCGCCTGGTATTTGCGCCCGAGGAGTCCATCGCCGCGTTCGGCGGCGATCCCGACAACTTCACCTATCCCCGCTATTGCCTGGACTTTGCCATGTTCCGGGCGTACGAGAACGGCAAGCCGGTCGAGAGCCGGCACTGGTTTCCGTGGAGTAAGTCTGGCGTGCGCGAGAGCGAACTGACTTTTGTCGCGGGCAACCCAGGCACTACGGGGCGGTTGCACACGCTGGCGCAACTTGAATTCCTGCGCGATGTGAGCTACCCGATGATGCACCGGCGGCTGCAAGGTCTGGTGGAGGCCCTACAAGCCTATGGCGCACAGGGCGCCGAGCAAAGGCGGCAGGCGGGGGACGCCCTCCTCAGCGCCCAAAACAGCCTCAAAGCGTACACGGGGTTCCTGACCGGGCTGCGCGACCCTCAGTTGATGGGACGCAAGCGCGACGAGGAACAAACCTTGCGGGCGTGGGTGGAAGCCGAATCCGGCCGGCGGCACAAGTATGGCGACGTGTGGGAAAACGTCGCGCGGGCCTACGCGGCGACCCGGGACTCATTTAAGCCGTACGCCTTGAGCACGCCGGCGCTGTCAGAGTTCTTTCACATCGCTCGCCACCTGCTGCGCTACGCCGAGGAGGTGGCCAAGCCCAACGACCAGCGGCTGCGCGAATACCGGGATTCGGCGCTCGAATCCCTTCGCCAGCAACTGTTTTCGCCCGCGCCCATCCACGAAGGGCTGGAAATCGCCATCCTTGCGCAGAATTTCCGCTTCATGGAGCAGGAACTGGGCGCGGATGACGAAGTGGTGCGGGCGGTCCGGGACGGGCGTTCTCCCCAGGACGCGGCGGCATCGTACGTTTCCAGCAGCAAGTTGCGGGACTTGGCGGAGCGCAAGCGCCTGGCCGGCGACGCCGCGGCGGTCCGCGGGTCGGACGACGGTATGATCCGGCTCGCCCGCCTGCTCGAACCGCGCAACCGGGCGCTTCGCAAGAAAACAGAAGATGAACTGGAAGCCGTGCTGGCCACCAGCGCGGGCCTGCTGGCCCAGGCCCGCTTTGACCGCTACGGCGACTCGGTCTACCCCGACGCCACCTTCACTCTCCGGATCGCTTACGGTCCCGCCAAAGGATATTTCTCCGGCGGCAAGCGAATTCCGTTCGCCACCCGCACCGCGGGCCTGTACCAGCGTGCCACGGGCGTGGATCCGTTTGCGTTGCCCGAATCCTGGCTGAAATCCAGATCCAAGCTGAACCCCAACACTCCCTTCAACTTCGTCACGACTTGCGACATCCACGGCGGCAACTCTGGCAGCCCGACCGTGAATGCGCGCGGCGAAATCGTCGGCATCGTCTTCGATGGCAATATCGAGAGCCTGCCGAACCGCTTTGTTTATTCCGATACCCAGGCGCGCGCGGTCCACGTGGCCAGCCAGATCATTGTCGAATCCTTACGCCAAGTCTATGGGGCGCAAGAACTGGTGAAAGAATTGGGATTCTGACGCCAGCCCGCAAAGGGCCGTCCCGGCCCTCCCTACACTCGAAGAACCGCTGGCTGGCTCGCTCGCCGGGACAGGCTCCGTTTTGCGGGCGATTACTTAGAAGGAGCGTGTCCGGGCTTCGTCCCGCGCCGGGCGAGCATCAATCTGGACCAGACCGGGCGGGGGCGTTTGGCGCTTGGGAGGATTCAACCAGCGCCGCGGCAACCGGGCAAAATAGATCATCCGTTCCACCCACGGCAGCAAGCGGCGGACGGTCTTGCCGTGCAGCAAGAGGCTCCCCACCACCAGCCATGGGTGCGGGATGGTGGTGCAGCAGCGGGAGCAGATGTCGATTTCGCCCGCCCGGCCCTCGGCGTGGAGCCTGCGCATGCGCTGCATTTCCAACGAATTCCAGATTCCAGCCAAGGAGTCCTGTTCCAGATTGCCCACGGGTTTGCCGTCCAGCATGTAGCTTTGGCAACAGGGGTACACGTTGCCGTCCTGCTTCACGTACATGGGGCCCCGCCAAAGGTAGTGACAGGGATGTTTCCAGTCGCGGGCCTCGTGTCCCGCGTCCGGGCGCATCAGGTTGGTCTCGTCCTCCTTGATCCGCACTTGATCCACCCCTGGCACCTGGCTCCAGAAGCGCACGAACGCTTCGGCCTCGTGCGCATTCCCCTCCATCCGCACCATCTGGACGACCACCTGCACCTTGGCCCCTATTTCGTGTTTCAACCGGGCAAAGCGCACGAAATTGTCCCGCACCTTCTCAAAGCGCGCGCCCTTGCGGTAATACTCGAACGTCTCCTTCGACATTCCGTCGAAACTGAGCGTGATGTGCTGCAAGCGAGAGGCGAGCACCCGCCGCGCGGTTGGTTCATCGAGGAACGTGCCGTTGGTGGAAAGCAGGGTCGAGATGCCGTGCCGCTCGCAGTACTCGATCCGGTCGAAGATCTCCCGGTCCATAAAGGGCTCGCCCAACCCGATCAGCATCATGTGCTCGGCGCTCCGGCCGGACTCCCGGACCAACCGTTCGAACACCTTGTCCGCCATATCGGCTTTCGGCTGCTTATGGGTTTCCCGCGGGCACATCGGGCAGTAAAGATTGCATTTCGCGGTGGTTTCGACAATGTACTCGACCGGGAACCCCCGCAAGAGGGCGTGGCCGTTCCAGTAGCCCCAAAGCAGCTTGGCCCGATTCCAGGCGCGCACCCCTTCATTGTAGCGGAGTTGCCGGCGGGGTCATTCCGAAACCGGCGTGAAAAATCTGACGAAACGGGCCCCCGGCGCATCCACACAGCCATGCAAACCCGCGTGCGCCAACTGAACCAGCAGATTGTGCGAGGGGGCGCCAAATACGTTCTGTATTGGGCGCAGATGAACCGCCGGGCGGATTCAAACCATGGGCTCGAATTCGCCGCCCAAATGGCGAATGACCTCAGTCTGCCCCTCCTCTACTACGAAGGTCTGACTTGCTCGTATCCTCACGCCAGCGACCGCTTGCACACCTTTATCCTGGAGGGCGTTCCCGAACAGGCCAAGCGCCTGTCCGAACGCGGCATCGGATACTGTTTCTACCTTCGTAAGAAACACTCGGACCCGAATAACATCCTCTACCGCCTCGCCGAGCACGCCGCGGCCGTCGTCAGCGACGACTATCCCGTGTTCGTCACAGCCAAACACAACCCTTCGGTCGCCGAAAAGCTGGACGTCCCCTACCACGTGGTCGACAGCAGTTGCGTGGTGCCGATGAACCTCATCCGCAAGCGGGAATATGCGGCCTATACGATTCGGCCCAAAATCATGCGTTTGCTGCCTCACTATCTGCACCCGGTGACGCCGGTTCTCTTGCGCAAGAAGATGATAAGCCTGGGACCAGCGGAGGCCTTCCACACCCCGGTGCGGGCCGACGAGATCCCGGCGCTGGTGGCATCCTGCGAAATCGACCACTCGGTGCCCCCGTCTCTCGGGTTCGTGGGGGGACGCACGGAAGCAGAAAAACGCCTGAATCTGTTCCTGGACAGGAAACTCAAACGCTATGCCGAGGACCGCAACGAACCCAGCGCCCACGCGACCAGCGACTTGAGCCCCTACTTGCACTTCGGCATGATTTCGTCGTTGGAAATCGCCCTCGCGGTCCGGAAGCGGGCTGAGGAACTGGGCATCTCAGCGGAAGAGTTTTTGGAAGAACTGATCGTGCGGAGAGAACTCGCCTTCAACTTCGCACGTCACTCTCCCCGGCCGGACTCGTTGAGCAACCTGCCCGAGTGGGCCACGGAGACGCTGCGCAAGCACGCAACCGACAAGCGGAAACCCGTCTACACCCGCCAGCAGTTCTGCGAGGCGAAAACGCATGACGCGCTGTGGAACGCGACACAGCGGGAGATGCTGTTGCGCGGTAAGATCCACGGCTATTACCGTATGTATTGGGGAAAGAAGATCATTGAGTGGTCGCCAACTTGCCAGGATGCCCTGGAAACCATGATCTACATTCATGACCGCTGGGCGCTGGACGGGCGTGATCCCAATACGTACACCAACATCCTCTGGTGTTTTGGACTGCACGACCGGCCCTGGCAGGAACGCCCGGTGTTCGGCCTGATCCGCTACATGTCGCTCGACGGGATGAAGCGGAAGACCCGGACCGAGGCGTACATCCGGGAAATCCGGCATCTCGAGGAGACCGGAAAGGATCTGTTTAGCGCGGCATGACAGTAACGGTTACGGGCGCCACGGGGTTTCTCGGCCGCAGGGTCGTGGAAGCCTTGCGGCAGGATGGGCACACGGTGGTGGCCTTGAGCCGGCGGACCAACGTCGCCTTCGGGCCGAACGTCGCGGTGGTCTATTGGGATCCGATGGCGGGACTTCCCCCGGACGAGAGCCTGCTCCGGGTGGACGCCGTGGTGCACCTTGCAGGCGAACCGGTGGCGCAGCGCTGGACGCCGGAAGTCAAACGCCGGATTCGTGACAGCCGGGTATTGGGCACTCGGAATCTGGTGCGCGCCATTGCCGCCGTGCGCCGGCCTCCGGCCACGCTCATCTGCGCTTCCGCGGTAGGCTATTACGGTTTTCGCGGCGATGAGATCCTGACGGAGCAGTCCAGTCCCGGGCAAGGTTTCCTGCCGGAAGTCTGTGTCGCCTGGGAGCAGGCCGCCAACGAGGCGGCGGGCGCGGGTTTGCGCGTCGTCAACCTTCGGATCGGGGTGGTGCTGGGCGACGGAGGCGGCGCGCTGGAAAAGATGCTTCCCGCCTTTCGCGTGGGCGTGGGAGGCCGTTTGGGTTCGGGCCGCCAGTGGATGTCCTGGATTCATGCGGACGACGTCGTGGGCCTGATCCGGCGCGCGCTCGCGCACCCGCTTCGCGGTCCGGTCAACGCCGTGGCGCCGGTTCCCGTCACCAACGCCGAGTTCACCCGCGAAATGGCCGCCGTTCTCCGCCGGCCCGCTCTTTTCCCGGCTCCCGGCTTTGCCGTGCGCGCGCTGTTCGGAGAGATGGCGCAGATTGTGCTCGGAAGCCAGCGGGTCTTGCCCGCCGCGGCGGAATCCTCGGGCTATTGCTTCGCCTACCGGGAACTGGGTCCTGCGCTCCGCGCCATTCTCCGGCCATAGGGGGCGCGGCGGCTGCCGCAAGCCTCATCGTAGTCCCGCCGTTTCGGGTAGGATGAAAGCGTGTTCCGGCGGTGGATGTGGGTGTGCGCCGCGCTGGCGTGGGCCGGGGAGCCCGCCGCCCGCTTAGTCTGGGACGCTCCCGGGGCCAACGTGCTGGGCGCGCCTTTCCCGGACGGCGACTGGATCTCCTGCGTCGATCCGGCGACGGGGGACTTGGCCCTGCTCGAAACCGCCACCGCAAAACTGCGCCGCCTGACGCACAAGCCAGCCACGGCGGCGAGGGAGTTCGCCTATTTCAGCGCGCCTTCGCGGGATGGGCGGCAGGTGGCTTACGCCTGGTTCAACGACGAGGGGTTTTATGATCTGCGCGTCGTCGAGACCCAAGCCGGCGCCGCGCCGCGCCTGCTCTTCCGCAACGCCGAGGCCGGCTTCGTTCAGCCGACCTCCTGGACGCCCGATGGCGCCTGGATCCTGACGCTGTTCTTCCGGAAGGACAACATCAGCCAGATCGCGTTGGTCCCTGCCGCCGGCGGGCCGGTGCGCGTGCTGAAGTCGTTGCCGTGGGTCTATCCGAAGAAGATGGATATCTCCCCGGACGGGCGATGGATCGCCTACGATTCTTTCGCCGGCGAACGGCCCGGGCCGCGCGACATTTTCCTGTTGGCGCTGGACGGCTCGCGCGCCACGGCGGTCGTGGAGGGTCCAGCCGAAGATGTGTTTCCGGTCTGGTCGCCGGACGGACGGGAGATTCTGTTCGCCAGCGACCGCGCCGGCTCGATGGACGCCTGGGCGGTCCGGGTGGAAAACGGGCGCGCCGCCGGCGAGCCCCGCCTGGTGAAAAAAGGGCTGGAGCAGTTTCTGCCGATGGGGGTGACACGGGCGGGCGCGCTGGTGTACGGGGCGCGGACCGGCGCCACCGACGTAGCGGTCGCATCCGGCGGCGGCGCCCCCGAAGTCCTCGCCACGCGGACGCCTGGACGGAACCAAAGTCCGGCTTGGTCGCGCGATGGCCTCCAATTGGCCTACCTGTCCCGCCGGGGTGCGGAGAACTTCGGCTTGGCCTCGCGCGTCATCGTGGTCCGGGATCTGGAAACCGGTTTGGAGCGCGACCTGCCCGCCCGGCTCGCCCATGTCGAGTCCCTGCGCTGGTCACCGGACGGAGAGTGGTTGCTGGCGGCGGGCAGCGACGGCAAAGGGCGTTCCGGCCTGTTTCGGGTGCGGGTGCGCGACGGCTTGGTGAAGCCCGAGCGGGTGGTCGAGACCGCGGATTATCATGGAGTGCCTGGGGATTGGCGCCCGGATGGATCGGTGTTCGTGGACGCCGGGGTCAGAGCGCTGGCGGTTTCCCGGAGCGGCACGGTGGCGCGCGCCTGGCCGGACCGCGTCGAAGCGGGGGAACGGAGTTGGCCGTTGGGGAACGCGACCTGGCTGGAATGGGCCGGAGAACGCCTGTTGGCGGCAGGCGGCGGCAAGGCGTTTGCGCTTTCGGCGGCCGGCTGGCAAGAACTGCGCTGGAAAGATTACGACGGGGGGCCGTTCAGCGCGCATCCGGAAGGCAGGCGCGTGGCGCTGAGCGTGGGCCGGATCCGCCAGCAAGTCTGGATGATCGAGCATGTATTTCCGCCGTTGGATCGCGGGCGTTAGCCTCGCCGCCGCGCTGCACGCGGCCGGAACCCTGCCGGTGCCCCTCGGCCTGGACGCCTATGTGCCAGCGCCCGACGCCAACCCGCTGACGCGCGAAAAAGTGGAACTCGGCCGCCGCCTGTTTTTCTGGCCGGGGCTTTCCCGCGACCGGACGTTGTCCTGCGGCGGATGCCATCAGCCCGAGCGAGCCTTCACCGACGGCAGAGCCGGCGCCGTGGGGGTGCGGGGCCAAGTGAGCGCACGCCGCACGCCGCCCATCCTGAACCGCGCCTGGGGCCGCTCGTTCTTCTGGGACGGCCGCGCTCCCACCCTCGAGGATCAGGTGTTGCAGCCGATCGTGAATCCGCGCGAGATGGATCTGAAGCTGGAGGAGATCGCGCCCCGGGTCCGGGCGGACCGGGCGCTCGCGCCTGGCATGCGCGCCGTGTTCGGGCGGGAGGCCGAAACCGCCGACGTGGCGCAGGCGCTGGCCAGTTATGTGCGCTCGATTCTGGCCGGCGGCTCGACTTACGACCGCTATGTCGCCGGCGACCGCGGCGCCCTGACCCCCGTGCAGCGGCAGGGCTTGCTGTTGTTTCGCGGCAAGGCCAACTGTGTGGCCTGTCACCTCGGCCCCAACCTGACCGATGAAGCGTTTCATAACACGGGGACGGGTTGGCGGGACGGCGGCTGGCGCGACAACGGCCGCTACGACGTCACCGGGGAGGAAGCCGACCGCGGCGCCTTCAAAACACCTGGCTTGCGCGAGGTGGCCCGCGTCGCGCCCTACATGCACGATGGCAGTCTCGGCACGCTGGAGGAGGTGGTGGACTTCTACGATCAGGGCGGCAGGGCCAATCCGAACCTGGACCCCGAGATGCGCAAGCTCGATCTAACCGCCGGCGAGAAACGGGCGCTCGTCGAGTTCCTGCGGAGCCTCTCCGGCACGGTGCAAGAAGGATGGCCGGACTCGCGCTAATCGCTGGCGTCTTGCTGGCGCAGCCGGTGACCGACTTTGAGCCGCTTTACCGGCAGGCGCTGGAACAGCGGGAGCGCACGCTGGGACGCCAGCACCCGAAAACGCAGGAGAGCGCACGCGATCTTGGCTTGTACCTGGCCTCGCGCGGCGAGTATGCGCGGGCCGCTGCGCATCTGGAGCCGGTCCTGGCGGCGGCTGACGGAGTGACCGCCGCCACCGTCCTGCACAATTGGGCGGTGGCGCTGGAAGAGACGTCGCCGCCCACCGCGGCGCGGTTGTACCGCAAGGCGCTCGCCATTCGGCAGCGGCTGCTGCCGGCCGGGGACGTCGAACTGGCCACCACGCGGCTGAACCTGGCCGGGCTGGTCCTGCCCGACAACAGCCAGGAGGCCGCTAAGCTGGCGGCGGCGTCGCTGCGCGCGTTTGAAAACAAGCTGGGGCCCGCCGACGCCCGCACCGGCGTGGCCTGCGGCACGCTGGGAGCGGCCCTGGCGATGCAAGGCGACGTGGCCGGCGCCGAGCGGATGTTCCGCCGCGCCCTCGCCATCGCCGAAAAGGCGCACGGCCCCCGCGCTCCGGAGACCGCCAACGCCCTGGAAAACCTGGCGGACTTACTCGCGCAGACCGGCCGCGCCTCAGCGGCCGCGCCCTTGCGCAAGCGGGCGCAGGCGATTCGCGCCGGGGCCCTCTAGCCGGTACACCCCAATCCAGTGATTGGTGAAACGCAGCCACGGCGACGGGCTGACCGCCGGCATGTGACACTCCGTGCAGCCGCCGGCGCGGGGCGCGGCATGCTTGGGCCGCGCATGGCACTCCTGGCACTTGGTGTCGCCCGCCGGCGCGGCATCCTGGTGCGGATCGTGGCAGGAAACGCAGGAAAGCCCGCCGCCGCTCCGGAGAAAGCACGCGCTCTGGCTGAAATACACAGGCTGATGCCGGACATTCCAGGGGTTTTCGAAATTGGTGGCCACGCCGGCGGCGGGGGGCATCCGGTGGCAGGCGCCGCAAAGGTCGTTGATGGCGGCCGCCGCAAGCCGTTTGGGACTCACGATGTTCCCGGGCGCCGGCCGCGCTGCGTGTGCCCCGCCTGCCCCATGACAGGACTCGCAATGGACGCCGGGTTCGGCGGGCAGAATCTCCCGCGCCTCCGACAGGCGCAGCGTCCCGGTGGAGTGGCACTGAAAGCAGCGCAGGATGGCCGCGTCCGGCGCGAACGTGGGATAGGTGACGCCGCCGGCATCGCTGTGTCCCGGCGTCAGGGCCAGTCCGCCGGCCTTGCGATACCAGGAAAGCCCGTGTTCCAGGTAGGCGTCCTCGCCGGCTTGCGACACGTAAGTGATGGCTTGGGCGCCGGCGCCGAACGCCCACCGTCCGTCCGGTGCGCGCGCCAAGGCCCCCGCGTGGCGCGTGCGCGCCTGGCTGCGGGCGATCCCGGCATGACAGGCGGCGCAGGAAGTTGCGCCGGAGAAACCCTGCGCCGCCAACAACAGGAGCGCGACCGGCGTCACCAGGTAAAGCGGCCGCTGTACTGGAACTGGCGGCCGAAGTAGCCGGGCTGCTGCGCCGTAATCGCGCCAAAGGCGGTGTTGCCAAACGTGGTGTTGGGCAGCGCTCCGTTGAAGTTGTTGAAGGCGTTGTAGGCCTCCATGCGGAGCTCGAACGCGATGCGCTCGGTGACGGCAAAGCTCTTGGCGAGCGTCATATCGAGGTTCTTAAACCGCATGCCTTTTACCCCTTCGTATTGCAGCGGATTCGACCGCCGCGTGAACGCGGGCAGCGCCCGGAACTTCGAGGTGTCGAACATGCGGCTCTTGGTGGGATTGCTCAGCGACGGGTCGCCGTCCACCAGCAGCCCGCCAAAACGGAGGAACTGGCCGCTGTTGAACGTAAATAGCCCGCTCACCGCCCAGCCGCCGAACACTCCATCAACCAGACGGTTCGCGCCGCTCAGGTACCGCCGCCCTTTGCCGAACGGCAACTGATAAATCGCGGCGCTGGTCAGGCGGTGCCGCGGATTGACCGCGGGCTGGAAGGTGAGGTTGTCCAGAAAGAAATCGAGTTCGTCGTAATACTCCTCGTTGCGCTCCCGGTTGTAGCTATAGCCCAGCACCAGGTTGAAGCCATTGACGAACGGCCGCTGCGCCTGGAGTTGCAACGCCTGGTAGCGGTTCCGGTACTGACCGGTGATGCGCTGCTGGATGGGGCCGTACTGCGGATACGGACGGAGTAACTGGGAGACGGCAACGCTGCTTTGGGTCCGGAGCTGCCCGGGCATTTTGTCCGCGGGCAGCCGGTTAAAGAAGGGATTGGGCACGGCGCGCGTCACCGCCGCCCCGCGTTCGTAACCAATGCGGGGGTCGACCTGGTTGAGATCTTTGTTTACGGGCAGATCCCGGCCCAGGTTCACGAAATAGGTCGCGTCGAGCACGATGTTGCCGGGCAGCGCGCGTTGCCAACTGACGTTGAAGCGGTCGTTCACCCCCACGCGGAAGTTCTGATTGTAGAAGATCGGGTTCCCGCCGAGGTTGGTGTAGGCGCCGAACGCTTTTCCCCGCACCGGAACCAGGCCGCCGGGGAAGGGATTGCTGAGGCGCGATTGCGGCACCCCTTGCAGCAGCGGCAAGCCGTTGGTGGTGGCGTCAAAACCCGGATATACAATGCTGCCAAGAATGTCCAGACCGTCGGCCAGGGTGGATGGGACCAGATAACGCGCGAACCCGAAACGGAGCGACGTCTTGTCATTGAGCCGATACGCCAAACCGGCGCGCGGCATCAGCAGCAGGCGCTGGGCATTCCAGGAGCCACGGTTCTGGGAATCGGTGAAAATCCACGCGCCATTATAAATGGGCGGGGCCCGCCGGAGAGCCGCCGCGTCGGCAGGCAGGGTGGGGGCGTTCGCGCCTTGAAACTCGGGAATCGGGGCGTTCAGATCGAGATAGCGCGAGAGCCGGTCCTCCGGATCGACCATGGGCGTGGTGTATTCGTAGCGGAGTCCCAGGTTGAGCGTCAGGCGCTGCGTTACTTTGATGTCGTCGTGAAAGTACAGGCTGTAAAACGTGTTCCGGTGCCGTTGGACCGGCAGATACTGGATCACCGTGCTTTGATCGAGCGCGCCCACCAACAGGCTCGCCCACGCATCGCCGCTCAGCCGCAGATCCGGGTTGAGAAAAGTGTTCGCCGTGAACTCCGGTTTGACGTCGAACGATACCGGCCGCGGGCGGACCGCCACCACGCGCTGCCAGCGCCATTCTCCGCCTACCTTGAAATAATGGCGGCCCTGCGCGCGCGAGACTTTCGACTGCACATTGTAGGTGTCCGGATCCTGGTACCAGAAACCCGTGCGCCCCAACGCCGTGCTCGACGGGCCGCGGCGGATGGTGAAACCGGGATAATACAAGGCCGGATCGTTGTCGGAATACGGCTTGTGCCAGTCGCCCCCGAGAATCTCGGTGAGTTGCGCGCTGGTCAGTTGCGCCGACGCCACTGCGAACGAATCAAAGATGCGATTGTAGCCGCCCCGCACGTTGATTACCGTGCTGGGACTAAGGGTGTAAACCACGTCCCCCACCGTGGTCCAGGCATGGCGTTCGCTGCCGTTCGGTTGCACGGCCCGCGAATTGGCGTAGTTGTCCTGGGTCACGAAGGTCTTGAACATGGAAAAGCGGCCAAAGATCTTCAGCTTGTCGGAGGCGTTCCAGTCGGCGCGGTCGGACAGATTCCAATACTTCACGCGCTCGGCGAAGCTGGTCGAAAAGTTATTGACTAAGTCCGCGCCCGTGCCGGGACCATTGGGACGCCAAACGTCGTTCATGACGCGGCGGCCGACCGGATCCTGCTGGGACTGCGGAATGATATTTCCGGGGAAGGGCGTACGCGTCGCCGTGCCGTCGGCGTTCAGGCGCGTCGAGAACGGGTCGTAGATCGTGCGCAGCCCGCCGACGGCGTTGAGCGAGCGCGAGAAATCTCCCGTGCGCTCGGCGTCCGTCGGCAGGGTGAAGAACACCGACCGCGGATCCTGGCTGCGCCAGGACTCGTAGGCGAAAAAGTTAAAGATCTTGTTCTTCACCACCGGCGAGCCCAGCGTGCCGCCGAAGATGTGATTGCGCGTCAGATTGGCCCGCCGGGTAATGTGATCGGCCACCGCGTTGATCGCCGGATTGCGCCCCAGATAGTACGCCGTGCCGTGATACGCGTTCGTCCCCGACTTCATCTGGACGGTGATGATGCCGCCCGCCGAATGGCCAAACTCGGCGTCCACCGCGTTCTGTTGAATGTTTACTTCCTGTACCGCGTCCATCGACGGCGTGTAGGCGGATTTCTCCGACGCCATGTTGGGCGACCCGTCAATGACCACGTCGTTCTTCGTGGTGGTGTTGCCGCCCACGTCCACCTGCGTGGCCGCCCAGTGATGGTAGGGACTTTGCTCGGTGGTGGAACGCAGCACGGCCGCCGGATTCAGTTGCGCCAGCAGGAAGGGGTTGCGGTTGATCACCGGCAGATCGTTCGTCATCTTCTTGTCGAGCGTCAGGCCCATCGTCGAGGTGTTGAATTGCACCGAGACCGGACCCGCCTCCACCGTGATCGACTCGCTGGCCGCGCCAACCTCCAGGCGGGCATCCACCGTCACGTCGCCCCGGCTCTGCACCAGGATATTGGTCGACACAAACCTGCGGAACCCTTCCATCTCCACCGTGAGCGAGTAGTTGCCGGCGATGACAAAGTCAAACAGATACTGCCCGGTCTGGTTCGTCACAGTGGTGCTGGCGACATTGGTGCCGGTATTCGTCAGGGTCACTCTGGCGCCGACCACCACGGCGCCGGTTGAGTCCGTCACCAGTCCTTGCACGCGGGCGCGGACATCCTGGGCCAGAACTGGCAGCCCGGCCAGAAACAACGTAGATAGCAAGAGCGCAACCAGGCGCAATGCATTCATGGAAGCTCCTCCTCACGCAAGCTTCAGCAATTGTCTTGGAGACGATCTCTAGCCGCCGAGCGGCGATATGTGGGACATTATATAACCGGAGTGCGATGCAAATGCAACAAATTTTCGATGGAGAAAAACAAAAAGAAGGCGGGAACGAGCGACAGGGATGCCGCGCAGTATTTGCAGCCGCCCAGGAATCACAGCTTCCGCAGTGAGTTAGGCGGCTGCGCCCCCGGCTCGGCGCCCGGTGGCCGAACCGAGCTCGCGATTTGTAAAATCTGACGCGCCGCACGCCACTGGCGGGGCGCCTACGGCTGAAGTTGCACTAGCGGCTTCGCCGCGCCGTTGCCGCGATTCACCACCGCCTCGGCCTCTTCCGGGGTGAACGTCTCCACTTTCGCCGAGATGTTCATCGAGCAGAACTTCGGACCGCACATCGAACAGTACCGCGCTTCCTTATACCCTTCTTCGGGCAGCGTCTCATCGTGCATGGCGCGCGCCGTCTCGGGATCCAGCGCCAGGCGGAACTGCTCATTCCAGTCGAAGTTATAGCGGGCGCGGGAAAGCGCATCGTCGCGGTCCCGCGCGCCGGGACGCTTCCGGGCGATGTCGGCGGCGTGCGCCGCGATCTTGTAGGCGATGATGCCCGCTTTGACGTCGTCCTTATTGGGCAGCCCCAGGTGTTCCTTCGGTGTGACGTAGCACAGCATGGACGCGCCGTACCAGCCGATCATCGCCGCGCCGATCGCAGAGGTGATGTGGTCGTAGCCGGGCGCGATGTCGGTCACCAGCGGGCCCAGTGTGTAGAAAGGCGCTTCGTAGCACAGCTCCTTTTCCTTCTCCACCTGAAGCTGGATCTGGTCCATCGGGATGTGGCCCGGCCCCTCGATCATCACCTGGACGTCGTACTCCCACGCGCGCTTGGTCAACTCCCCCAGCGTCTTGAGTTCGGCAAACTGCGCTTCGTCGCTCGCGTCGGCCACCGAACCCGGACGCAAACCGTCTCCGAGGGAAAAGCTGACGTCATACTTTTGGAAAATCTTGCAGATCTCGTCGAAGTGCTCGTAAAGAAAATTCTGCCGGTGGTTCTTCACCATCCACTCGGCCAGGATCGAGCCGCCCCGGCTGACGATGCCCGTGATGCGCCGGGCGGCGAGCGGGACATACTGGATCAGCACGCCGGCGTGGATGGTCATGTAGTCTACCCCTTGCTCGGCCTGCTCGTGAATCACCTCCAGCATCAGTCCCGGCGTCAGATCTTCGATGCGGCGGACCCGCTGCAACGCCTCATAAATCGGCACCGTCCCGATGGGCACGGGTGACGCCTCGATGATGGCTTTCCGGATCCGGGGGATGTCGCCGCCGGTGGACAGATCCATCACCGTGTCGGCGCCGTAGTGGACCGCATAACGAAGTTTCTCCAGTTCCTCTTCAATGTTCGAGGTGACCGCGGAATTGCCGATGTTCGCGTTGATTTTGCACCTGGCGGCGACGCCGATCGCCATCGGCTCGAGGTTGCGGTGCTGGACGTTGGCGGGGATGATCATGCGGCCCCGGGCCACTTCGTCGCGCACCAGCTCGGGCGCAAGTTGCTCGCGCCGCGCCACATACTCCATTTCCTCGGTGATCCGGCCCTGCCGGGCATAGTGCATCTGGGTCCGAATCGGATCGTGCTGACGTTTTTCCACCCACGGGGTTCGCATCGGGTTTTCCTCTGGACGCAAGCGTATTGTAACAAGTGGGGTGGGCACCGCCGCTGATCGGCGCGCTCAACCGAGCGGCGGCACCTCGAGCCAAGCCCGCCGCCGCCAGGACTCCATGCCCAACTCGGCCAGTTGCACGCCCTTGGCGCCCTCCAGCAGGTTCCACGGGAACGGCTCGCCGGTCACCAGGTGGCGGAGGAACAATTCCCACTGCCGCTTAAAGGCGTTGTCGTAGGACTCCTGGTTCGGCAGTTTCTGCCAGTCGTCGAAATAGTTCAGCGGGCTTTCGATATCGGGATTCCAGACCGGGCGCGGCGTGGCGGCGTACGGCTGTACCCAGCAGTTCCGCAGGCCGGCCACCGCGGTCCCGCGCGTGCCGTCCACCTGAATCGTCACCAGGTCGTCCCGGCGCACCCGCACGCACCAGGAGGAGTTGAAATGCGCGACCACGCCCCCTTCCAGTTCGAACGTCGCGTACGCCGCATCGTCGGCGGTGCAGGCGTATTTGCGCCCCTGCTCGTCCCAGCGTTCCGGAATGTGCGTCGCGCCCAGACAACTCACCGCCTTCACCGCTCCAAACAAGTTATCGAGGACGTAGCGCCAGTGGCACAGCATGTCGAGAATGATGCCGCCACCGTCTTCCTTGCGATAGTTCCACGAGGGCCGCTGGCAGGAAACCAGGTCGCCTTCGAACACCCAGTAGCCGAACTCACCCCGGACCGAGAAAATGCGGCCGAAAAAACCCGAGTCGCGCAGCGTTTTTAGCTTCAGCAGGCCGGGCAGCCAGAGTTTGTCCTGCACTACGCCGTGCTTGACGCCAGCCTTTTCGGCCAGGTGGTAAAGTTCCAGAGCCGCCTCCAGGCTATGCGCGCTGGGTTTTTCGCAGTAGATGTCCTTGCCTTCCGCGATGGCTTGCGCGACGCACGCGGCGCGGCGTTCGGTGGTCTGCGCGTCGAAGTAAACCCGGTACGCCTTGTCGGCCAGCGCCGCGTCCAGGTTGGTGGTATAGGGCAGGCCACCGGCTTGCTCGGCGATCGCTTTCAGTTTCGTCTCGCTCCGGCCGACCAGGAGCGGCGCCGGCAGAATCGCCTCTTCGGCGCTCAGCCGGACGCCTCCCTGTTGCCGGATCGCGGCGATCGACCGCAGCAGGTGCTGATTGAGTCCCATGCGTCCGGTGACGCCGTTCATGATGATGCCAATTTCGTGTATTTTCATGGATTCGTTCCCTCCGGCTTGGCGGTGCACTGCGGGCAAGCGCCTGCGGGCAGGGGCGGCGCCTCGAGGCCGGCGCGCGGCAGCGTGCCCTCCAGTTCCTGCCGCCAGTGGGCGACGTCGCCCGCCGGCCCGTAACAATACAGCATCCGCGCCGGCGTGTCGCCCACGTTCGTGAGCTGGTGAAACACCCCGGGCGGAATGAACACGGCTTGTCCGGCTTTCAGAATCCGCCGCTCCTCGCCCAGGCACATCTCCGCCGTCCCCTCGAGCAGGAAGTACACTTCCTCCTGCTCCTGGTTGTGCCACGGCACCTGTCCGCCGTTGGGCTCCAGCGTCACGTTGCCAATGCAGAAGTGGCGGGCTTGAATCGGCGACGCGCCGCCCACCAGATTCTGAGTCCGCCGGCGGGCGGGATACGTCCGGCCGGGAATTTCCGCCAAGTCCGCGATGATCATGGTTCCGGGTTCCAAACTTTGAGTATGCCGCAGAGCGCGGACGCCGCGCTGGCAGTGGCGGGCGCCTCCCGCGCCGCCGCGGAAACGTTTACGATGAGAAAGCGCCTCCAAGGGAAAGGCGCGCCACACGCTATGAGCGCATTCACGGGCGTCACGCCCATCCTCAACGTCAAGAACCTGAACGCGGCGGTGGACTACTACGTCAACCGGCTGGGCTTTCGCAAGAAATGGGAGTGGGGAGAGGCCGCCACCTTCGGAGCGGTCGAACGCGGCGCCGCCGTTCTCTTCCTGTGCCAGGGTGCGCAGGGACCACCCGGCGTGTGGCTGACCGTATGGGTGGACGACGTCGACGCCCTCTACCAGGAATACCGTGCCAGTGGGGCCATGATCCGGGAAGCGCCCATGAACTTCCCCTGGGAGAACCGCGAAATGCTGGTGGAAGATCTGGACGGCCATTGTCTGCGCATGACCGGGCCGGCCACTGGTCCGGCGGATGAAGGTTGGATGCGGACGGCGCGCTCTCCGCGGACGTGAAAGGGTTCCCCGGGCCTCGGCGCCGCCTACTGGCCGGGCCGCGGACGCGCGCGCTCGCGGATGTGCTCGGGGACGCCGCGCCGCGGCAGCAGGTGGTTGAATTCTTCCGCCAGCTTCAGGCCATGCGGGCGGCCCGTGGTTTCGGCAAGCTCCTCCAGATACGCTCGCACCAGAGCAGCGGCGGACTGCGGGGTGACTTCCGCCAGCAGCGGATTCGGCCGCCCCGCCCGCGTCAGGCGCTGTTGCGTCTCGCGCGCATACCGCAGGTTGGACGTCGTGAGCGCCTGCGCCGCACGGACCTTGCGTTCAAAGCCGGCGCTGATGTCCACCCGCTTCATCGACGCCTGGCCTTCACCGCCTTCGCGCGGCCGGTAGGGACGGTAAGGAGAATAAAAGTAATACTCGCGCGCCGCATATCCGCCCATGCCCATGTAAGTGAACTCCTGCAAGAACAGGCTGCTGCCGCCGTACGGCGCTTCCTCGGCCATGTGGCCCACGTACCAGACGTCGCGGTCCTCGCCGAAATGCACGTACCAATCGGGGAAGAACACGGTTTCCGGCTTGTAGAAGCGGAACGCGGCCATCACGTGATTGCGCAGTTCGCTCGAAGAGAGGTAGCCGAGTTCGCCGCTCTTGTGGCCCAGGTTCAACACCTCTTTCACGCCCAGCAATTTGGCCGCCGCTTCGCCCTCGGCGTTGTTGGCCAAACGCGTCTCGGCGGGACCCAGATTCAACGAATCCTTCTCTTCGTTGCCGATTTGCAGCACATACACCGGCCGGCCCGCCGCAATCATGCCCGCCAGCGTTCCGCCCGCGCCGTAGATATACTCCCGCGCGCCCGGCGTAATCACCAGCACCGGCCCCTGCCCGGTTTGCCCGCACGCCAGCACGGCGGCGGCGAGAGCAAACAGCAAACGGGTCATGGCCGTTTCACCGCCCGCTCCAGCGCATACGGCGGCACGGGATCCGCCGCGGGGCCCACGTGGTTAAACTCTTCGGCGAAACGGAAGCCGTGCTTCCGCCCGATGGTTTCCGCCAGTTCCGTGTAGAAGGCCCGCGCCAGTTGCGCGATGTGCAGGTCTTCCTGGAGGCCCCGCAAGCCGGCGACGCGCGGCCGCACGGTTTCCGCGTAGTACCGGTTCCGCGTCTTGAGCAGTTCCACGGCCACCAGCTTCTGCTCGAGCGTGTCGGCGATGTCGACGGCGGCGAACGTCGCGCGCCCGTCGCCGCCTTCACCCGCGCGGTACGGGCGGTTCACCGCGTAATAGAAGACCTCCGGGGCGCCGTAGGGCGGCAGCCCGTAGCGCTCCAGGTCGTTCGCGAACATGGCCCCGCCGCTGTAGCCCCAGGCGTCCTCGGCCATCTTGCCCACCCAGTGGAGGTCGCGGTCGTCCTGATAGTGCACGTATGGATCCGGAATGAACAGCAGGCGCGGGCGGATATACCGGATCAGCCCGAACAACTGGTGCCGCATCTCCGTCGAGGAGACATATCCTAACTCGCCGCTCTTGTGGTCGAGGAAGATCAGGTCCGCGATGCCCAGCGCCTTGGCCGCGTCCCTGGTCTCCGCCTGATTGGCCAGCCGCGCCCGCGCCTGGGCGGAACCAAGGCTCATCTTTTCCTCGTTGCCGAACTGCGCGACGAACACGCGGTAGCCCTCGCGCGTGTACTTGGCCAGCGTTCCGCCGCACGCCGTTATGTAGTCGCCGCCCGCGGCAGTCACCACCAGGATGTGCCGGTCGCCGGACAAAGGGGTCGCCGCCGGAGAGATGCCCACAGCGATCCACATTGCGAGCGGGGCCAGGCGCATGGCCGCTATGTAACCACAGCGCGCGGGCTGGCGGCAACCGGCGGCGCCTGCTGCCAGGGGTCACGGATGATGAGGGGAAAGGCGGATGCTTGTCTTCCGGACGTTTTCGTAACCTGGCGGCATTCCGTTCCACTTCCCGCATTTTCTCATTCCCGGCCGATAAGGATCTTGGCGGAACCGAGCCATGATCCGGCTGACCCGGCTCAACCAGGAGCCCTTTATCTTGAACTCCGACTTGATCGAGTACCTGGAGATGACCCCTGACACGGTCATCACCCTGACCACCGGGCAGAAATTGATGGTGCACGAAACGGCCGAGGATGTCGTGGAGCGGATTATTGCGTTCCGCCGGGCGATTGCGAGCCAGTGGGGGGCGGCGGATGGCGGCAAAGGCTAATGCGCGCGGCGCCAGCCGCGCGGACCTCGCTACGCTGGCCGGTCTGCTGCTCGCCCTCGGGGGAATCCTCGGGGGGATGGTGCTCGAGGGCGGCGAGTTGCGGGAGATCCTCCAGCCTACTGCCGCGATGATCGTTCTCGGCGGTACGGCAGGCGCCGTCCTGGTAACCTCGCCGCTGAGCACGGTCAAACGCTCCTTGCGCACCTTCGTCGAGGTCTTCATCGAAAAAAACCCCAATCCCGAAACCGTGATCGAGCAACTGGTCGCCTACGCCACCAAAGCGCGCAAAAACGGCATTGTCTCTCTCGAGGAGGAGGCGAACCTGATCCGGGATCCCTTTCTCCGCAAAGCGCTCACGCTCGCCGTCGATGGCACCGACCTCCAGGAGCTACGCAAAATGATGGAACTCGAAATCGAATTGGAAGAGCACCACGTCGAGGCGGAAGCCAAAGTGTTCGAGAGCGCGGGCGGCTATGCCCCCACCATCGGCATCATCGGCGCCGTGATCGGCCTGATTCAGACCATGAAACACTTGGCCAACATCGAAGAGGTGGGACACGGCATCGCGACCGCGTTTGTCGCCACGATCTACGGCGTGGGCTCAGCGAACATCCTGTTTCTGCCCGCGGGCGGCAAAATCCGCGCCCGCGCCCAAAGCCGTATGCAGCTCAAAGAAATGATGCTGGAAGGCGTCCTCAGCATCGTGGAAGGCATGAATCCCAAATTGATCCGGGGCAAACTCGAAGCGTACGCCTCCGGCGCGCCTTCGCGGTCTCCGGACCTTGCCGCCGCGCCGGCCGGCGAAAAATGAAAGACTTGGCCAGCCGGCGAAGCCGCTGGGCGGAGTACGAGATGGCGCGCCGCAAGAAGCACGGGTCGCACGAAAACCATGAACGCTGGCTGGTCTCCTACGCGGATTTCATCACGCTCCTGTTCGCTTTCTTTGTCGTAATGTTCGCCTCGTCGCAAGCCGACCGCGGAAAAGCCCAACAGGTGGCCGAGTCGATCAAGCGCGCCCTCGACGACGACCAGTTCGCCGCCGCGCTTCGCGGCATTCTGGGCGGCACCGTGGGGGAGAAAGGCCCGGGCAACAGCATGATGCGCGGTCCCGGCGGCGTCAAAAAGGGCAGGGAGGCGCCCCCCGAACCCGGCCCGTACGCCGAACTGGTCCCCTCGCTCCGCATGCTTCAGGAACAACTGAAAGCGGAGATTGAAGCCGGCATGCTGCAAGTCAACATGGAGCCCCGCGGGCTGGTCGTCAGTCTGCGGCAGGCCGCTTTCTTTCCTTCCGGCACCGACACCATCGATCCTTCCACCTATCCGATAATCGAAAAGCTCGCGGGACTGATCTCCCGCCTGCCGAACAAGGTTCGCCTGGAAGGACACACCGACGCCGTCCCGATCCGCACCGAACGGTTCCGGTCGAACTGGGAGCTTTCCTCCGCGCGCGGCGTCGCCATGCTCGACCTGCTGTCCACGCGGTACGGCATCCCCCAGTCCCGGATGTCGGTCGGCGGCTACGGAGAGACGATTCCGCTGGACTCGAACGATACCGAAGCGGGGCGCGCGCGCAACCGCAGAGTCGATATTGTGATCCTCAATGAATACGGTGCGCGGGGCGAACCCAGCGTTCCCCCTAAAGGCTTGGGCGCCCCCAAAGCCGGCGCCGCGCCGCCACGCGTCCCCTCCACCCCGTAGCCGCCCGGGTCGATAGCTCGAGGAGGCCGCTCTGGCCGGCCGCGGCTCGGCGCAGCATTTTCCAATTGAAGGATGAGCATGAAATCGGCTCCGCCCGACCGCAGGGAGAGCGGACAGGGGGATGAGGAGGCCGCAAGGCGGCCGACTTCCTTTCTTTGGTTTTTGTTTTCTGAGAGACAAGAGTCGCCGTCGTGAGCGGCGGTGGGAAAGTGGGAAACCTGCTTTTGGTTTTCCACTTTCCCATGGCCGCGAAGCGGGGCGGTGGAAATGTGGGAATCTCGCGCCATTTGCGAGATTCCCAAGGGGCGGTGGGAAGAGTGGGAAAGCTGCTGTTGCTTTTCCACTCTTTCCAGGGGCCCGGCATTTCCACGGCCCTCCGGTCCCGCTATCGGATCCGCAGCGGCGGCGGAGACTGCACTTTGCATTGTCCCAGCAGCCGCCACTTGGCCGCATTCATCCGGCGGGCACACTCGGTGTCGCTCTCGGCCAGAGCCTCGCGTTCCAGTTCCGCCAGGCTCAGCCCCGGCTTGAGATACCGCTCGGCCCCCTCCAGCGACTTCAGCTTCTCGAACGGCGTCCGGTAGTCTTCGGCCTTGTACTGGCGCCGCCGCTTGCCGCGCTCGTCCAGGCTCACCGTGGCAAACCCGCAGGGCCGGTGGAAATTCAGGTACCGGTTCAAGTGCTCCGCATAGAACTGCTCGATCGCTTCGGCGTGCTGACCCGCGATGTGCCCGTAGCCGATGAGCTTGCGGATCACCGCGCCGTTCTTGCCTTCCACCAGCGCGTTGTCCTGACTGCGGCAGGCTCGGCTCTTGGTGAACTCCGCCTGCAGCTTGCCCAACATCTTCGCCACCCGGTGATTGATGTACTCTGAGCCGTTGTCGGCGTGAAACCCCAGAATGACAAAGGGGAACTGCGCCAGCATCGCCTCCAGCACCGGCAGCAGATAGGCTTCGCTGATCTTGCTGGCGCAGCCCACCACTTGCCACTGCGTCACTGTATCGACCGCGTTGATGTGATACACGCCCTTGGCCCCGTCGCAGTCGCCCTGATGCACTGTGTCCACCCGCAGGAATCCCGGGCGGCCCTGCGGTTCCGGCCGGCGCCGCTCGCCGATGGCCTCCGCCGAGGACCGTGTCGGCTCGAACACTGCCGCTTGGTTGCGGTAGCGCGCCGTGGCCCGCAGGTTGTACAGATGGGACACGCTGATCTTCGCCAGACGCGCGTACGCCGGGTTCCCATACTGCTCGTACTCGCGCTGCAAAATGCGGCGCGTGGCCGGCCCGCTCAGCCGCTCGTGCGCCCGGTCGACCTCCGCCAGCAGCGCAATATCTTCGGCGGTGTATCGGGTGCGGAAGCGGTGGCGTTGGTAGGCCGTGGCGCCCACCGTTCCGTGATCCAGAAACGCCCGGATCAGTCGCGTCGTCTGCGCCGGGCCCAGCCCGGTCATCTTCCCCACGTAGGCCCGCACCAGGCCGCGCTCCCGCTTGCGCAGTTGCCCGTAGTGGTGCGCCCGCAGCACCCGCTCCACCCAGGCGTACTTCTCCTCCCGACCGCACCCGGCAAACTCGATCCCTTCGCTCCAGGTGAGAAACTCCCGGATCGCTTCCTGGCTGAGGCTCTCGGCATTCCGCATATGCACTTGCACCCGGCCGCGCCACGCCTAC
>Ga0272446_1000055_pt1 | contig 135505 bp, 122 predicted proteins | sample YNPCB0061_FD_194587 | JGI IMG/M metagenome (GOLD analysis project Ga0272446, IMG submission 194587) | Hot spring microbial mat communities from Yellowstone National Park, WY, United States - YNP-CB-006-1 | ecosystem: Environmental > Aquatic > Thermal springs > Hot (42-90C) > Sediment | place...
ACGACACGCCCGTTGGCGAAAAAAAGCGGTGCAGGCAAAGTGCGCTGCGCCGGAAGCAACGGGCCAATTGGTTGCGGAGCGTACCGCTGTGGGTCGTCCTCCGTGTCATCGCCGGAGCGATTGACGAGGAAGAGTATAGCAAGCCTGGCGGATTTTGTCAAGCGGGTTAGGAGCGGGATTCACAGGTACCACAGACGACCGGATGCCGCACCCGTTCTACCACACCATGACCGTCGCTGAGCGCATCACGATGCCTCAATCGGTGTGCATCGCTGTACCGGCGACGGTTCGGCAGATAGTGCGCACACGGAGCAGGGAGCCGGACTGTCTCGATGCCGCTGACTTCGATGGAGGTCACATATTCTATGAGCAGTCTGGTACTGGCGGTATCATTCATTAGGGGAGGAAAGCACTTTAGAACATACTTGAAAGTATGATCAAAAACCCGGCTTTCTCATTGGGCACGCCCCGTACCCATAACCACTGGGTAAGGAAGGGGTCTAGGAGGGAAGGTAAGGGGGCGCCAGGCGTGCTCCGCAGCACCAGCGCTGAACCCGGTGCTACCCGTTTCTATCGCGTCGAAAAGACGTAAGCGTTCCCCGCCACCGTTCCTCGTATCATTCTGGAGATGCAATGGCCAAGTCTTATCAACAGCCCACTTCGTTGATGAGGCGATTCGTTGCTCGCCCCTTCAGCTGACGCCCCTGCTGAGCGCCTGATCAAAACCACGAGTTTCTGATCACATTCTTAGATGCGCTCGCAATCATTGCCGGGCCAATTGGGTAGGCAGACGCGGCGTTTATGCTGAAACGAGTGTGATACCATCGAATATACAATAGTCATCAAGCGTATCTTTTTATGTATCAACCATATTGTTCCGTCTCAGGTCATGCTATAATATAAAGCAACCGACGTACTGTGAATAAAATCACTAGCCGACGCGCACATTCGCGCCAAGTGAAAGAGCAGGAGCAGTGAAAGAGTTTTTCCGCTTTAGTCGCAAAGGATTTACCGGACGCGAGGATCAAGAGAGCGCTCAAATCCCTGATGATCTGTGGGTAAAATGCAGCGTATGTCGTGAGCTTATCTACAAAAAACAGCTCAACGACAACCTGAAGGTTTGCCCCAAGTGCGGCCATCACATGCGTATGAGTGCCCACGAGTGGCTCGGTTTGCTCGACGTTGGTTCATTCCGTGAAATGGATGCCAACTTACTTCCGACCGATCCACTCGGTTTTGTAGCCGACGAGGAGAGCTACGCAAATAAGCTGGTCAAAACCCAGCAGCGCACCGGAATGGCTGATGCGGTCATATCAGGCGTTGGTGCGATTAATGGAATCCGACTCTGCATCGCAGTTGCTGATTTCTCCTTTATGGGCGCTTCGATGGGTAGTGTCTATGGTGAAAAGATGGCTCGCGCCGCTGAGCGGGCTGCTGAACTGGGTGTACCATTGCTCACCATCAATACCTCAGGCGGGGCTCGTCAACAAGAAGGGGTCATTGGCCTCATGCAGATGGCCAAAGTGACTATGGCCCTGACCCGCCTGGCGGCTGTCGGCCAACCCCATATTGCTCTGCTCGTTGATCCCTGCTACGGTGGCGTTACCGCCTCTTACCCCTCGGTCGCCGATATTATTATTGCTGAACCAGGAGCAAATATTGGTTTTGCAGGTAAGCGCTTGATCGAGCAGATCATGCGTCAGAAGTTGCCAGCCGGCTTCCAGACCGCAGAGTTCATGCTTGAACACGGCATGATCGATATGGTCGTGCCGCGCAGTGAAATGCGCGATACACTGGCCAAGATCCTTCGCCTGTACAATCAGCGCCCAATACCTGCAACGAGAGCCGATCTCGCAACCCGAAGAGCAACCTTACCGCAACCAATTATGTAGCGCCACGTGAGGCATGGCATGGAAGAGACTCCTGTTCCACAAACCCTGACTCCCTGGGATCGTGTGCAATTAGCGCGACATCCGCAGCGACCGCACACGCTCGATTACATCGCGGCGCTGTGTGAAGATTTTGTCGAGCTACATGGCGACCGTCGCTTCGGCGATGATCCGGCAATGGTAGGCGGCATGGCAACCTTCGCCGGTCAGACGGTTATGGTTATTGGGCATCAGAAAGGCAACGATACGCGCGAGAATATGCGCCGTAATTTCGGAATGCCGCATCCTGAAGGGTATCGCAAAGCGCAGCGCCTCATGCGCCATGCTGAAAAGTTCGGTCTGCCGGTGATCTGTTTTGTCGATACGCCGGCTGCCGATCCAACCAAGAGTTCGGAGGAGCGCGGACAGGCAAATGCCATTGCGGAAAGCATCATGCTGATGACAACGTTGCGGGTACCCAGCATCGCGGTCGTGATCGGTGAAGGTGGAAGTGGTGGCGCCCTGGCAATCAGTGTTGCTGACCGTATCTTGATGCAAGAAAACTCTATCTATTCGGTAGCACCACCAGAGGCAGCAGCGTCGATCTTGTGGCGTGATGCAGCGAAAGCCCCAGAAGCAGCGAAGGCGTTGAAACTTACCGCGTCTGATCTCTACGAGTTGCGCATTATCGATGAGGTGATCCCCGAACCACCCGGTGGTGCACATACTGACCGGCTAGCCGCGATTACAACTGTCGGTGAACGGCTTCGTTTCCATCTGGCCGATTTGCAGCAACGGGATATTGAGACGATCTTGCGCGAACGTTATCAAAAGTATCGGTCAATCGGTCAGTATCAGGAACAACAGATGGAACTCTTTAGCCGCAGATAGCGATGGCAAGGATGATAATGAACTGCGCGTGGTTGTATTGACGGCTACCACGCGCCTTTTATTGCCGTAAGGACACAGTCAATGAGCAACTTCAATTTTGATCAGATCATTCCCCGCCGAGGTACCGGTAGTATCAAGTGGGAACAGTATCCGGCCGATGTCTTACCAATGTGGGTAGCTGATATGGATTTTGCTTCACCACCGGCGGTAGTTGCCGCACTCCAGGAACGGGCTGCCCACGCTGTATTCGGCTATCCCTCCCATCCGCATCGTTTGGCCGAAGTGATTTGTGAGCGTATGGCTCGTCTCTATCAGTGGGATGTTCAGCCGGAGCAGATCCTCTTTTTGCCAGGATTGGTTTCGGCGATTAATGTGCTCTGTCGGGCGTTTGGTGAGGTCGGTGATAGTGTCCTTACTCTGACTCCAGCTTATCCGCCTTTCCTGAGTGCACCGCGTAATCAGCAACGCCAGATCGACACTTGTCCGCTAGCATTGACCGTTTCCGGGTCCACGCTCACTTACGCTATTGATTTTGATACCTTTACCGATGCTATCCACCAACGCACTCGACTCTTGCTGCTCAGCCATCCACACAATCCGGTTGGTCTCGAATATGATCCGCCAACCCTGCGACGCCTGGCCGAGATTTGCATTGAGCGGAATGTCATTATTTGCTCTGACGAAATTCACTGCGACTTATTGCTAGGGGATACGCAACATATCCCCCTGGCTGCGCTCGATTCGAATATTGCAGCGCATACCATTACGCTCATGGCGCCGAGCAAAACTTTCAATCTTCCCGGCCTCGGCTGTAGTATGGCGATCATCCCCAATCCTGAATTACGCCGCCAGGTGAGTCGCGCTGCAGCCGGTATTGTGCCGCATGTGAATGTGTTTGGATTCGCCGGTGCACTGGCTGCCTACGAACATGGTGATGAATGGCTGACAGCGCTGCTGCATTACCTTACCGCTAATCGTGATCGCTATGTCACGCGCATTACCACCGAAATGGCACCACTCCGCTGTACAGTGCCGCAAGCGACGTATCTCGGTTGGATTGATTGCCGTGACCTACCGCTCGCAACCAGCCCCTACCGATTCTTCCTCGATGAAGCACGAGTGGCTTTTTCTGACGGGGCAATGTTTGGCCCGGGTGGTGAAGGATTTATCCGTATCAACTTTGGTTGCCCCAGATCACAACTCGATGAGGCACTGAACCGCGTTCATTCTGCTCTGCAGCGTTTCATGAACTCGTAGAACGCATGAGCAAGGTTTTTAGTACTATAGACCTAGCTTCCGCATGATGACATTTCTTTCATCAAGTGCTAAAGTACCGGAGGGTGAGTCAATGAGGGTTACTTATCAACCAAACTACAAAGAGGCTCATCATGGCTTATACACGACGATTAGCCTGGATTGCTCTCCTCTTCGGTATTCTTTCGCTTGTCTCACCAACTGTTACTACCTCGGCAGGATGTCCTGGTGATCGTTCACACCTGATTCCACGTTTTGGCGGACACTGGTTTCTACTAGGTGCAAACGTACCCTGGCTCAATGGTGGCTTCGGCGCCGATTTTGGCACGGTCGAAGAGTGGAATCAACACACCTATGATGCCAACGCAACTCGTTCGATGTTTCGTGCGCTTCGCCAGCAAGGGGCTAATACTGTGCGCTGGTGGCTGTTTGCCGATGGTCGGGGGGCGCCAGAATTTAATGCGAACAGTGGCGGCGCAGTGACCGGTCTTGATGCCAATTTCTTGCCCAGCCTGGCCAGTGCTATCCAGATCGCAAGCGAAGAGAATGTCTATCTTGTCTTCACCCTTTGGAGCTTTGATATGCTCTTCGCCGACTCGACCCCTTACGATAGGGGTGAACATGCAGGCGGACACCGCGATCTCATTGTTGATAGTGCTAAACGTGCCTCGTTTATCAACAACGCTCTGTTACCAATGCTCCGGTATCCGGTTGGCACAAGTGGGTACACGATTGGCACCCATCCGAACGTGCTGGCGTGGGACATTTTTAACGAACCAGAATTTGGCATTAGCGAATCTCCCCATTTTTCTCCGGCATCTGAGGTCACCCAGCCGGTGACACTGGCCCAGATGCAGCGCTTTATTGCTGAAATTTCCGGTGCTATTCATCGCAACTCCAACCAGTTGACGACAGTTGGTAGTGCCTCGATGAAGTGGAACAGCTCGCGAGCACTCGGCGCTAGTGGTAATTTCTGGAGCGACGCGCAGTTGACCGTCTACGACCCGCAAGGCTATCTCGATTTCTACCAGATTCACTACTACGGCTGGATGAACGGCGATGAACGTTATTGGAGCTATTCCCCGCTCTTCAACGATTGGTACGAGGCAGGTTTCGACAAACCAGTTGTAATCGGCGAGGTACCGTCCAACGCTGGAGGTACGAATCGTACACCCACACAGTTGCTCTCTGAACTACATGCGAATTGCTATGCCGGTGTGTGGGTATGGCCATATTTCAATGTGAATGATGGCACCGGTCAATGGTCGGATGCGCAAGCTGCGGTACGTTCGCTGGCCAGTACGATACCTGCGGAGCTACAGATTGCGCCTGTGTCGTTACCAGCGCGTGTCTATATTCCGCTTGCTATCAGATAGATGGAAACAAGTCGTTACTTTTTGGTTCTTGCTACGACGTACAATACGGTAGCGATGTGCCGATACCATAACCCCCTGGTATCGGACAACACTACCAAACCCTGCAACGACACCTCACACACCGGTGATACCGGAGCTGAGGCGTCGCTGAATGTTTTGGAGGTCTTGATGCAGCAACGATTCTGGCTAATGATACTGACCGTGTGCTGGTTGGGCGGGTTCTTCTGGCTGATCCAGCAACCCTCACCAACTGCAATTGCCAATAGTGGGTATTGTCAGTTTATTCCAATTATCGTAAAGCCTTCCATATTTACCGAGACATTTACCGGTGAACCGAGCCAGCCCCTAAGCTGGAATCCGGCACATTGGGATGTTACCGTACATTCGCGTGACGTGAATACCTGGTATCAGCTTGAACCAATGGCCGCTGAGCATGGTGCCGATTGTTCACCAGCCCCGGCTACGCATACCATTAGTCGTTACGAAGATGCTGTTTATCAGTGCCGTAACCACATCATGACCGCTATCAAGGCAAGCGGCTACGGTATGATCTATCTGACGCCGAATCATCTGGTCGATTTTAGTGGTGGCACAGCAACGATTCGCTTTGATGTCTCAACATTGCGTACCAGTCTCCGCGACTGGATTGACCTCTGGATTAGTCCGTACAATGAACATCTCCAGCTCCCTCTCGATATGGTGGTCGATGTCAGCGGCCCACCGCGCAATGCCGTTCAGGTACGGATGGATCTCACCGGTAATTTTTTCGATGTCATCATTTATCGCAATTTTCAGCCTACCGTGATCGACGGTATCGCTATTCCGTATGATCGCTTTCTTGAGCCAAGTCCGACGCGCCGTGATACCTTTGAATTGCAAATCTCACGTACCAGTATCAAGTTTGGAATGCCTGCCTACAACTTCTACTGGGTAGACACCAGAATTGCCGATCTGGGCTGGGATCAAGGGGTGGTTCAGTTCGGTCATCACTCGTATAATCCGCTCAAGGACTGTACTTCACCCTGCCGACCGGGAACATGGCACTGGGATAACGTTACGATCAGCCCCTCTCGGCCATTTACGATGATCGCCGCTAACCGTCGGTATACCGACCGCGCAAACCCCACAGTTTCCCTATCGGCCCCAGCGCCGGCCAACGCCTATTTGCGTTTCGTTGGGATTGGCCCCAATTTGCAGGTTCGTTTTGACGGTGGCGCCTGGCAAACCGCTCATCTGCAATTACAAGACAGTCGCTATTTCAAAGACGAACATTTCCGCAATTTCTGGATGCCCATTCCAGCCGGAACGACGCAGGTTGAATTTCGCGGAGATCGCTGGTGGGGGGCTGACTGGCACGTGCGCGATATAAGTGTCTGGTCGCTACCGTAGAACACATCAGAAAGCGGACTGTACTGCCGCTCGTAGCAGCACACACTGGGGGCAGGGTCGAAACCTGCCCCCTTTCCTTTATCTTGCGCTTCTCTTCGTTCATTCCTCTAGTAGTCGAGGAAGGTTCGGACACACTTTTAGCGCCTATCTTCACACATCGTCGTCATGAGACGACGGATGCACCTGTTAGTGAACGGAATACGACTGACGACCAACCTGATTCGGAAGGGATCAATGTTGGAATCGCCTGGAGCAAGGCGGTGTCTGGCTCATTCAGATGGGAATCGACAGGTAAGTTGGGATGCGACGCCGTCTATGACATAAACACGGCGCCGCTGCTGCAATTCACGAGATACGGACGCAGAACCCTTTTTTCCATCTTCTGACCGATCTCTAACCCATTTCGATCAAGTATACTAGCAACCATGTTCTATTTTCAGAGGCGAAAGGAGCAGAACAATCGTGCAGCGTAGCGAATTTTCGATTACTTCAGCGTATACCTACGACCGACGTAGCGTAGCGCGTTGGCTCCTCTCGCATGTTGGACGTTACTGGCCATTTGCGCTGGGATTTTATCTCTGTTTTATCACGGCATGGGCTGCCTATTCAGGAGCACAGGCGGTCATCGGGCGCGCAGCCGATGTGCTGAGTGGCCCGCCAGACTATGCAGCCTTAACTGCATTGACGCTTGGAGTTCTGGCGTTGATGGTCACTGATAGCTTCAGTGCGCTGATCGGCAGTCTATCTGCGGAAACGGTAGCAGCACGGGTTGAAGCTGATATTCGTCAGGAATTTTATGAAAGTCTGCTCGCGAAGAGTAAGGCATTTCATGATCGACAGCGTGCGGGTGATCTCATGGCCCGTGCGACTGATGATACCAATCTGGTGGCGAATATGATCGTACCCGGAACCACATTGATTTCAGAGACAGTGTTGGGCATCGTGGTACCGCTCACGTTTATCTTTTTTACCGAGCCACGATTGATGTTCATCCCTCTGCTCTTCGTGGTCGGCTATATTCTCACGGCACATCGGTATCTGCGCCGACTGATGCCGGTGATTCAGCGTCAACGTGAGCAGTACGGTCTGATGAACGCTGGGTTGGAAGAAACCATTAGTGGCATTGAGGTAGTAAAAGCCAGTGCACGTGAGGCGCTCGAACGCTCGAAATATTTGCGGAACGCGCAACGTTTTCGCGATCTGTTCATTGAACAAGGCCGCATCGAAGCCCGCTATTTACCACTTTTGCTGTTTGGAATCGCTCTGGGCGCACAATTCTTTCATGCACTCTGGCTCTACAGCATTGGCGAGATCGGTTTAGGGCAGGTGGTTGCCGTTATCGGTTTGATGAATGTATTACGATTTCCTACCTTCATTTCGCTCTTTGCTTTTTCGGTGTTCCAGGCCGGTCTAGCCGGAGCGCGCCGGATTTTATCTATCATCAATGCTGAAACCGATCTCGATGAGAACCCGAACGGCTATAGTGCACCGTTACGCGGCGAGATTACGTTCGAGCATGTGAGCTTCAGTTTTGCCGCTCATCCCGGTGAATCTCCGCACCAGGTACTGCATGACATCTCATTTCACATCCCTGCCGGGCAAACAGTAGCGATTGTCGGGCAAACGGGAAGCGGGAAAAGTGCGCTGACTCAGTTGGTGAATCGTACCTACGATGCCACCAGTGGGCGGGTATTGATCGATGGGGTTGATGTCCGTGACTGGAATCTCGATGCGTTACGCTCACAAATCGGCAAGATTGAGCAAGATATTTTTCTCTTTTCTCGCACTATTGCCGAAAATATCGCTTTTGGTGCTCCTGGGGCAACGCAAGTCGAGATTGAGGCGGCAGCACGGGCAGCCCAGGCGCATGAGTTTATCAGTCGCATGCCAGACGGATATCAGACGGTGATCGGCGAGCGCGGCGTGACCCTCTCTGGAGGTCAGCGCCAGCGGATCGCACTGGCACGTGCGTTTCTTGCGCATCCACGTATCCTTATTCTCGACGATAGTACCAGCGCAATTGATAGTGCTACCGAAGACGAAATTCAACGTGCCATTCGTCAGGCCCAGCAGGGACGTACCGTCCTGTTGATTACCCATCGGTTGGCGCAGATACGGTGGGCCGATCAGATTCTGGTCCTCGATAGAGGTCGGTTGGTAGCGTCAGGAAAACACGAAGAACTCTTACGTACATCGCCGCACTATCGCCGCATCTTTGCGCGTTACGAACACGCAGTACCCGAAACTGGGGTTGTGCGGGCAACAGAAGGAGCTGCGTAGCATGGGTTTTCTGTTTGATGGTCTTGATGCGGAAGGATACGACCGTAAATACCGTGATCGAGAGCTGGTACGGCGCATCCTGAACTACTTTCGTCCACAAGCGTCGAAAATCATCACTGCAGCATTGATGATTACTGCCACTGCTCTGATTGAGGCGTTGATCCCGATCTTTATCGCGTACAGCATCGACGAGATTCAAACGGCAACGTCACTCAATCAAGTCGCGGTACTAGCCGGTGCTCTGGCGCTCATCGCATGTCTCGCGTGGATATTTAACCTGATTCGGCAGACAATGTCGGTGAAGGCAATTGGCGAGGTCGTACTGGCAATGCGCCGCGATGCAGTCAATGCTGTTCTAGTCCGTGATTTGAGTTTCTACGACCAGTTCCCATCGGGAAAGATTGTGAGTCGGGTTAATTCCGATACCGCAGCCTTTGCCCAGGTGATGACACTGACAATGGATTTGCTGAGCCGATTGCTGCTCGTCTTCGTGTTAGTCGGCTATCTGGCCAGTGTCAGTTGGTCGTTAACGCTGATTTTACTCGGCCTGGCGCCACTGATTATCGGCGCTGCCCTGGCCTTCCGCGCCATCGCCCGTCGGGTTATTACTGCTTCACGTCGAGTAAATGCCGAGGTCAGCAATCATATTCAAGAGACGGTAAGCGGGATTGGGGTTGCCAAGACGTTTCGCCAGGAGCAGGCTATCTATGCTGATTTTCTCGATGTTAATCAGAAAAGTCGGCGGGTGAATCTACAAACCCGTTATACCTTTAGTAGCATCTTTCCGTTACTCAATCTGCTTGCCGCAGTAGGCACGGCGCTCCTGGTCTACCTGGGTGGACAGGCCGTGTACGCTGGTGAATTGACAACCGGTACCTGGTTTCTGTTTATTCAGGGTCTCCAGAATTTCTGGTTCCCGCTGACCAGTATTGCGTCATTCTGGAGTCAGTTTCAGCTTGGATTGGCTGCCGGTGAGCGAGTCTTTGCCCTGATCGACGCCGAACCGCGCGTGGTACAACTCAACCGAATAGATCCCGGACGGCTACGCGGTGAGATCGTGTTCGAGCAGGTCGATTTTGCCTATAAACCAGGCGAACCGGTGTTACGTCAATTCAACCTCCACATCAAAGCAGGCGAGCGCGTGGCCCTGGTTGGTCACACCGGTTCAGGCAAGAGCAGCATTGCCAAGCTGATTGCACGGTTCTACGAATTTCAAGGCGGGCAGATTCGGATTGACGGGTACGACATACGACACCTCGATCTGAACGCTTACCGGAGTCAGCTCGGCATGGTGACTCAGACCCCATTTTTGTTCGATGGCACAGTACGAGAAAACATTCGCTACGGACGCCCTGATGCCGATGATGATGCAGTATTGGCGGCTGCACATCGCGTTGGTCATGGCGACTGGCTGGCAACGCTTCCTCATGGTCTTGACACACCGGTAGGTGAACGTGGGAGCGGATTGAGTATGGGGCAACGCCAACTGGTTGCCCTGGCACGAGTGTTGCTGCAAGACCCAGCGATCCTCATTCTCGATGAGGCAACGGCCAGTATCGATCCACTGACTGAAGTGCTGATTCAAGAGGGACTTGATGAGGCGATGCATGGGCGAACGGCAATCATCATTGCCCACCGGCTCAGTACTGTACAAGAGGTTGATCGCATTATTGTGTTGCGCCATGGTACGATTCTCGAACAGGGATCGCACCATCAACTGTTGGCAGCCGGTACGCATTATGCCGAACTATACAACACCTATTTCCGCCATCAGAGTCTGGAGTACATCGAGGCCGCAGGGCGTAAATAGTAGGATCAGGACACATAGACATCGAGCATGTAACGACGGTAATGGGAGTTCCTACCGGAGTCGCGCACGTCATTAAGAGGCTATCCGCATCATCCATCATCACCTCACGACGGATAAACCGCGGCGATGGATGCAAGACGATGCACGGAGGGGTGAGGCGAAGCTTCACCCCGACAGGTGTCCACGACGATGGTCACGGAGCCGGTGATACCGACCATCGTCGCACCGCAAGGAGAGAGGCTTCTGGACAGTACACCGATCTGACTGGGGACAACCTACACTAACCTTCATCGCTTGGAATAGAAAATTTCGGACCAGTTCTAAAACACAAAGGCGCGAAGGGAAGAAGAGACCTTCGCGCCCACATTTTATCGAATGATCATCAGGCGTAATAATCATTCTTCAAGACCATCATCGTCGTCGGCGACATCTTGATCAATTTCATCGAGACCAATCTCTTCTTCCTCATCACTGCCGACAAAATCCTCATCAAAGGTTTCTGGCTCCTCAATCAATTCTTCTTCCTCAAGCAGGTCTTCGTAATCGTCGAAGCGGAGTGACGATAGGATCGTAGCCCCTTCACCTAGCTTACCGGGGAAGGAGACCCGTCCACGCTGGCTTGGGTCTTGATACACCTCACGAATGAGAATCCGCACATTGCGCGAATCGGACTGCACCACTGCGGCCAGATAGCGATTGCCACCATTCATTAGCTCAACGAGACGATGGCTTAACTTCGGCTCAATACGTCCGATCAGATTACCATCGAGGTCGAAGACATAGACCATCTTCCCATCGACCCGCAATTCTACCTTTTCACCCGTGATCAGAGCATCAACCGCCGGACCACGTTGCACATCTACCAGCGACGTCAGTGCAGTACGCCCAGTTTCCGTGATAAACATGCGCATATCGACCTGCTGACGTGTCGAGCGCGTAATCGGTGCCTCGGTGATACCACGGGCCAACAGCGACTCAAGTCGGGCAACATTCTTACGGGCAATCGGGTTAGCCGCGTTCAGGCGCAACGCATTCTGATAGGCACGATGGCTCTCCGCATACTTTCCCAGCTCAAAGAGAGCCTTACCAAGGCGGTTGTAGGTTTCAACATCTTCACCTACCCGCAGCAACTGTTGATTCAACTCAGCCGCCTCTTGCCAGCGGTTAAGGGCAGCCAGCTCAATCGCCTTTTCCTGAAGGCGGCGACGAATGCGCATCTTTTCATCTTGCTTTGACAAGGTTATTCTCCTCGTGCTGAGTATGAACCGAATCATCACGTTGCAGTACTCCCTGCAACGACCATGGACTGGTAGCGGTAATCTTCACCGGTACCAACTGGCCGGTCAGGTCTTGGGGATGGCTAAAGAACACCAGGCGATTGCCGGGTGTACGACCACGCCATTTCCCCTTACTTTCACCCTCGACCAGAACCTCTACCGTCTGACCAAGGAAACGTGCCATACGCTCGGTGGCAATCCGCTCTTGTAACTGTTCGAGTCGACGGCGACGTTCCTCTTTAACTTCAGGCGGAACGGCAAGTGCCGGGTCTTGTTCCATTTCAGCAGCCCGCGTCTCCGGTCGAGCAGAGAAGGCAGCGATATGTACCTTATCAAAACCAATCTCGGCACACAGCTCCATCGTCTGACGAAAATCGTCTTCGGTTTCGCCGGGATGACCAACAATAATGTCGGTTGTCAGTGAAATATCAGGAATAGTAGCGCGAATCTTCGCAATCAGCGCCTTGTAGCGAGCGACCGTATAGCCACGACGCATCAATTTAAGCACCCGATCAGAACCAGCCTGAACGGGCAGATTGATCTCGGGCTGGCAACGCGGTAAGCGTGCAACCGTTTCAATCAAACGATCGGTCATCCAGGCCGGATGGGAGGTAAGGAAGCGCAAGCGCAACAAACCCGGCGTCGGATCAACAGCCTCAAGCAAATCGGCCAGTTCAGGGCGACCAGGAAGGTCGTGGCCCCACGAGTCAACAATCTGACCGAGCAGAGTAATCTCTTTTGCCCCCCGGGCAACAATGCGACGTACCTCGTCAACAATTTCCATCAACGGTCGTGACCATTCACGACCCCGCCGCAACGGGATCACGCAGTAAGAACAGGTCATATTACAACCGTACTGAATGGGTACGTGCACCGAAACCGGTGGGTGCGACCAATCGCGCACGGGCAGAGCTGGCTCATCAAGGGTATAGATCGGATTTGGCGCCAGTGCCACCACCTCATCAACAGCCGAAGGCGAGACAAAGTAGTCGACCATCGGCAACTGCCCGGCGAAGAGCGAGCGATTATTCGGGCCAACCATGCATCCCCAGAGCACAATCCGTGTGTCGGGATGAGCACGTTTGACTCGCACCAATTCACCCAGCTTACCGAGAATACGTTCTTCAGCCGAGGCGCGAACACTGCAAGAGTTCAACACAATAAAGCTGGCATCTTCAGGGCGAGCAGCCGGACTATAGCCCACACCCTGCAATGCAGCTTCGAGCCGTTCAGAATCAGAGATATTCATCTGGCACCCGACCGTCCAGACGTAATAGCGCCGCTCACGCGGTGTCTGATCACGATCAGGACGGGGGCGCTGGTCAAAGAAGATAACATCCTGCATGGCGCCTTTACCAAACGATCACCGGCAAGCCACATTCAACACTTTGTCGCGCCGCTTCCCGCAGCGATTCGAGGCAGCGGAACGCATCAGAACGTGGCGAAACACCGGCCTTGATCAATTGTGGAGCCAATTCCGATAGTTCACGTAGCAACTGTACCGACGAGCCGAAGAATGCCTGATCTTCTTCGCCGTCGTCAGTCTCAAAGGGCAAGTAAACAGGATCGGCAAAATCGACCGGCAAATAATAGCTATTAATTCCCTGCAAATTGATCAGATGGCGATAGCGGCTAGGAACCAACTCATCCCAAACATCAGTCACAGCACGGTCAAGGTCTTCCTCAAGTACCGGACCATCAGCAATGATCGGCGCCAGATCGTCTCCGCGCTCAAGGTGAGCCGCCATCCGGGCCAACTGGTACAGAGCACCCATGGTCTCAATCGACCCTTCCCAAATCTCGACGCCGGGCTGACTAAGCAGATCGATATCAATACCGAACTCGCGCAATTGATCCTGGACGGCAGCCACACTTTCGTACTGTTCTTCATATTCGGCGCGATCCTCATCAGGTCGCACCATAATGAGAGATGCAACCGCCAGGTCGAGTTCGGCGGGAGCTTGTGCAGACATAGGTTTCTCCTCACTGAGCACGATAATTGTGCTGTAATAGTATACCACACTTATCGTCAATCCGAATACGTCTGAGGGCCTGATCGAAAACCTGAGCTTTCGATGAGGGGCGACCATGGCATCTCCAGAATGGTTTGGGGAACGTTGGCGAGGAACTAGCTCCTCACTTTCCCCCTGGCCCTCTTCCTCTCCCACAAAAAAGGAAGGGGGCTAGGGGGATAGCTGATGAGAAAGAACGTTGGCACCCCTCACGTAATGGTTGTACGGGCGCGGTACGTTCCCAATAAGAAATCTGGGTTTCCGATCAGGCTCTAAGCGGAACGAGCATTGAGTAGATGGGAGAGGAGGATTCTTCTGTAGCGAAGCGGTGAATGGTCGGTCAGCTTCTGCATCGCTCCCCACTGCACTCGGTAGAGACGAGAGGGGTGAAACCCGCCTCGACCATATGTTGACCGGCATCATCAGCGAGGGAACGGCAAACCAGGCCGCAGCCAGCTGCTGAAACGAGAAACTGTCGCTTCTGCGCACGTTTTGCGTTACTCGTCCCGCAATCATTACCGCTCCTGAGTATGATGAAAACATCGAAACGCCCTGAAGAAGCGACATTCTACCGATCAAACTGACAATATGCGGTAATATTACACCTGGAATACAGCAATACAGGTGCATCTCTATCGATCACGTATTTTTTCAAGCAAAAATATGGTGCAGAAACAGTTTCGGTTAGCAATATTCACGATGATACACGTAGCACTCTTTAGTCAAATCTACCTCGCCCACCTTTTGTGGCAAACCAGTGAACCGCACGAATGGATTTTAGGAGAATGGCTCATTAACTATCAAGGAGGATTTATTCGGCGTGGTCTATTGGGTGAAATCCTGTTCCAACTCTCACATCTCTTGTCGATAAATGTCGTACATCTTACGATCATTGCCCAAATTATTGTCTTTGCAGTATTCCTCTATAGTACATATTTCCTTATCAAGGAAAGTCCTTTATCACCAGCAACTGTCGCATTAATTTTTTTCACCAGCGTTTCTTCTCTTTACTGTCTGGTCATGGCCCTACGTTAGTGTACGAAAGGAGGTGTTTCTCTATATTACCCTGGTATACACCTGCCTTTATCTGCAAAGATCAACACCAAAAGGGTTCAGCTTGCCTATTCTTATTGGAATAAGCGCTATCGTACTCGTGCTCATCCATGAAATGCTGGTAGCATACCTTTCATATTTGATCATACCGGTCATCTTATATGAACGACGATTTGGTCAGCTAGCACGACGAACGCTCTTGGCCCTGCTTCCAAGTATGATCGTCGCCATACTGCTGGTAACCCGACCAACGATTAATGAGACTACGTGGAAGGTTCTCTGTAGTTCTATTCAACCGGTCCCACCGAGAGACTGTCTTTCTCATGGTGAATATTTGGGTGCTATCACCTTTTTAACAAAAGACACATTTTTCGGAATTCAGTTTACCAGATTGTTTACTACCCCTGAAACAATTGTTGTATACGTGCTTACCTAAGTGTGATACCGATCCTGTACGTCGTTTATTCGTATAAACTATGGGAACGCCTCGCAAGAACCGTACTGTTCTTGATCGGATTATGTTTCAGCGCAACCATTGTCCTCACGATCCCGTTGTTCATCGTTGCAGCCGACTACGGACGATTCATCAGCATCCACATAACCTGTATCTCGCTCACTATACTCTGGTTTTTACAATTATCGCCCGCCAGAATCGATCCAGAAACCCATCAAACGCCGTTTGTCTGGATCGGAATCGTGCTATTCCTTATCAATTGGAAACTACCAATGTGGCTTTTGTTTGCGACATTCCAACATGCTTTTCCGCTCATCAGTCTATTGCTTGCTCAACGTTAATCAACGTCCTCAGCAAAAAGACAACCGCTTCATGACAAATACCTGTGTTCACCGACGAGTTCTGCCCTGTGTTTGACAGAAATGGCACGAACCCGTTACCTGCCTTACCATCGCCGATGCCAATGCTTAGTAGGAACTCATCCTGCACATCACTGGGAAAAATACGTTTGTCGGAAGTTGCGTTCGCATGCGCCGCACGGGCAGGCAGCCTACCCGCTCCCACCGGTTACAGTTGGCACTGTGGAGAAATAACATTTTTTCCGGGAACGGACACTGTTGGGGTAGAGCACCGTTCCCGATCCATCGTCGTCACCTGGCTACGGTATCAATACCGCTCGAACACCGGCTCAACCACATCGATAGCCCGATCAAACTCCTCACTCATCGTCGCAACACCCACTTCGTGCGCCAAACCCTCATCTCGTACCACTTCTAGCGTGACACGGGGCAGCTCATCGGCAACCGCTTTCACCGCTGCCAGAATTGGGCGCGTGGTTGTGGCGGAACGCAAGGTCGTCCCTTCAACGACAAACAGCGTATCACCTTGCTCATTCCGAAGGATTAACCGCTGCACGCTCGGTTCCACGATTAGTTCGCGCACGCGAGCAAGCAAGCGCCAGCCATGAACGACCTCAATCGTGATGTCCATGGTTCCCTCCTGCGCCGTGCTGGCGCTCTACGATAACAATACTCTCCGCTATGTTACAGTGTAATTCCAGAAGCATGTATTGTGAGAAAGAGACTCTATACTTTGAGTATAGACATTTTAATTATCAATATTTGATATTTTTATTATTCCTTCAAGGCATTCATCCCTGACGGGCAGCTTCCAACCTTGTCTCGTGTACCGGTGCCACTCGTTGTCTCTCTCCTCACCGAGCGAGACACTATTCAGACACGCTTGTTCGGCGCAGTGTTTACCGCTATGCATTGCCTCTTCTCGCTTCGGGTGACCTTCAATGACCGGACGCGACAACAGCAGGAGAATAGCGCATAGAAGGGGAAGGTTGGCCCCTCACCTTCCCCCTAGCCCCCTTCCTCTCCCGCGCTGCGGGAGAGAAAGGGGGGATGGTTGGCCTCCGCACCTTTCTCCTGGCCCCCCTCACCTTCCCCCTAGCCCCCTTCCTCTCCCGCGCTGCGGGAGAGGAAGGGGGGATGGTTGGCCTCCGCACCTTTCTCCTGGCCCCGCACCTTCCCCCTGGCCTCCGCACCTTTCTCCTGACCCCCTCACCTTCCCCCTGGCCCCGCACCTTTCTCCTGGCCCCCCTCACCTTCCCCCTAGCCCCCTTCCTCTCCCGCGCTGCGGGAGAGGAAGGGGGGATGGTTGGCTCCCGCACCTTCCTCCTGGCCTCCGCACCTTCCCCCTGGCCCCGCACCTTTCTCCTGACCCCCTCACCTTCCCCCTAGCCCCCTTCCTCTCCCGCGCTGCGGGAGAGGAAGGGGGGATGGTTGGCCTCCGCACCTTTCTCCTGGCACCCTCACGCAATGGTTGCGCGGGTACAGTACGTTCCCAATAAGAAATCAGGGTTCTTGTTCATCTAAGAGCCTATCCGAATAATCATCTCAGGGTGTCACAGATGAAGCCCAGCGATGGATGGACAGGTACAGCATTGCTGCGCCCTGACCGATCTGCTGCAACAGGATAGGTCGGATCGGCGCTCCGTGACCATCATCGTGGCCACCGGTAGGGGCAAAACGGCGCCTCGCCCTCTGGCCCAAAGAGGTGACACTGCTCGCAATCGTCTTTCATCCATCGCCGCGGTTCATTCCGTCGTGAGGTGATGAGGGATTTTTCGGATAGGCTCTAAGTTGTACGGTGCCGCTACCCGCACATATCAGTTGGCACAGCATCTTCCCAAGCCAAGAGGCGGTAAACTCATCACCACAATGCGGTGACGGGCCATGATCGGCAAGCCAATAGGGAGCGTCAGCGGAAGCTGCACGTCTCTTTATGCACTGCGGGGAGGTTGGGAATGCGCTGCCCTACACTCGTTTCTTTTTCCTCATCCCCTTGCCTGAGCAGGGTGAAAACGCCGAAAATCCCTGCTCTGCAAAAGAAACGTTTGACACTACTCCTATCAACAGCGTATAATGAGCGTGGATTCGTTGTCTTGCACGCAATGGGAGCTGGCAAGCAGCATGAAACGCTCGCAACGGTCGCAACATCTCTTTATTGCAGCATGCGCTACCCTTTTAATAATGCTTCTTGCCTTGCAACAGTTTCCGGTAGTTGCTGCCCCAGAAACGCAAGTTATTGATTTTGTATGGTCACCAACCTCAGTAAATGTAACCGCGCAGGCAGGCCAGATATCTGTTGCTGTCAATGCCACACTTCAAAATCAGGGGGCAGCGGATAATTTTGGTATCTCCGCCACAATGCCAGCCGGATGGTCACCGATAACGATTTCACCTGGGCAACCGGTTCCTATTGCGGCGAATGCGTCAAAGAGCTTTACCTTCTTCTTCAACGTTCCATCTACCACCACACCTGGCACCTATACCATTGATGTACTCGGATTCCGAACCAGTGCGCCAAGTGTGACAGCGCTTTTCAGAATTATTGTGCAGGTCGTTCAGCCCTCACCAACCCCAACTGCATCGCCGGTCTCACCAACCCCAACACCGGCGTTCATCTGTAGTGATGGCTTTGAACCGGATAACTTCCCCGCCCAGGCGAAACGCATTGATGTTCAGATTCCGCAAGAACACGTGATCTGTCCGACTGGCGACGAAGACTGGCTCTACTTTGGTGGCGTAGCCGGGAAAGTCTACACCATCGATGTACCGTTGATGCGACCGGGCATCGATCTATCACTAGAGTTGCTCGATAGCAAGCTTAACCGAGTTGCCTTCAACGATGATTTCTACAATCGTGATCCGGCTAATCCGAACCCTGGTGATACACGACCACGTATTACAGTACGTATTCCGGCTGACGACAGCTACTACATTAGAGTGCGTGATACTGCCGGTAGAGGCGGGATTGATTATTCGTATGTGATTGTATTGCTCGACGAGAGTACCGGGCCGACTCCGGCAACGGTTGAGTCTGTCTGTCTGGATATCTTTGAACCAGATGGTCTCCCTGAGCAAGCTCGCTTAATTACTTCAAATGAAATCCAGGAGAACCGCCGCCTGTGTCCCAGTGGTGATGCCGACTGGGTCACGTTCTTCGCCAAAAGTGGGAAACGGTACGTCATCTACACCGACACCCGGCGCTATCGCGGTTCTAATACAGTGAACGGTGATACCCAGGCTGGAGCTGACACCGTGCTCGTTCTAACTGACCGCGATGGAGTCAGCATCCTTGATATTAACGATGACATCCCAGGCGGTAATACGCTCGACTCACAAATTGAGTTTACTCCTAACGTCGATGGTTTCTACTTTGTGCAGGTGAAGAACGTGGGTGACATCGGTAACCAGTTTATTCGCTACGACCTAGTTCTCTTGCTCTGTCTGCCCGGCCAGACCGACTGTAAACGTCCAGCATCGCCACTCCCCGGCTTGCCAGAAAATCCGCTGACACCACCAGCAACCTCAACACCGATTAGAGCACCGTGGGTTACTAATCCAACGAATACTCCATTACCACCAACACCAACACCGTAGAGGTAGTGACAAAACAATGCCGGTTAGAATGACAGATGGCGCCGGCTTGCTGGCTGAGTTGTCCGAGCAAATTGGTCCGCGTATCGCAACCTCGGCGGCAGAAGCGATTGCCGCAGCGCAAATCAATGCCCGCCTGCGTCAGGTGGGCTTTAGTGTTGACACCAGATCGCTGTCTACCGTTCATCGACCAGGGGTTCGACTGGTACCGGTAGCGATCCTCCTGATGGGAGCGGTAATGTTGGCCGCCTGGCAACCACCAATGAGCCTGATCCTGAGTCTGTGGCTGATGGGGTTGCTGCTGGTTGACGGGCTGTACGCACCATTGCCGGTATGGCAACGACGGCATACCAGTCAACATATTATTGCCGCTCGCCCCATCGTAGAAGCAACGACTCAAATGCCGCGCCTGCCCCGTTATCGCTTTGTGATCCTGGCGCCACTCGACACACCACCGGCCTGGCGCGGGCTGAGCATCCTGATTGCACCGACCCGTGCAGGATTGCTTGCGCGGCTAGGGATAAGTTGTTTGCCGGTCGTTGTTGCGTGCGCAACAATGGTGGGTTCAGAGTGGCGCTGGCTCTTGAGCGCTGGCGCCTTTGGCGGTAGCATGAGCCTGCTATGGGCAGCCTGGAACCAACCTCCATTAGCACACCCTGATGGCGGGCTGGCGGCGCTGGCCGCCCTGGTGCGGATCGGTCAACAGCTCCCCGAAACCCATCACGTTGAGGTATGGGCCATCGCGGTGGGGGCAGCCCACTGTGATCCGTATGGAATACCGGCTTTGCTTGATCGCTACCCGTTTGATCCGACGAACACCCTGGTGGTTGGGCTAGGCCCTCTCGCCGGCGATCAACTCATCGTGATCAGTCGCAGTGGTCTTCTTCACCAGGAACATGCCGATCCGCTGCTCTACCACCTGGCGATGATGGCCGACCGCAACGACCCGATCATTGATCTGGAGCCACGCACTCAGGCACGTTATGACGGCATCTTATCGCCTTTTCGGCGACGTGGATTCCGCACACTGAGTGTCCAGGCTGTATCGCAGGCACAGCCGGTGATCGAGCCAACGGTAATCGAGCGTGCAGCCCGATTGATGATCGCAATTGTGAAAGCCCTTGATGCAGAGCGGAACGATGATCTACCTGTTCTACGGTCCTAATGAGCTGGCGCGGAGCGAGGAGATTGCCAGCCTCCGCGCCCGGCTACCGGCAGAAGTAGCCGACCTGAACATGAGTGTGCTCGATGGTCGAAAGCTGACCATCGAACACCTGGTAGCTGCATGTGAAGCGCACCCCTTTTTAGCCGAACGACGGCTGGTAATTGTCTACGATGCATTAAAGCACAGTAAAGCCGGAAAAGCGCGCGAAGAGCTGCGCGATTATTGCGCACGGGTACCGGCAACCTGTGATCTGGTGTTTGTTGAACAAGAAGAGATTGATCGCCGTCATCTCCTCTTTACCTATCTCAGCAAACATGGCGTTGTTCGCGAATTTCCCTTGCTCACCGGTCAAGAACTTTTGCGCTGGATTGAGCAACGGGCACGGCTGCTGAACGTAAGCATTTCCTCTACGGCAGCACAATGCCTCGTCGATCTGGCAGGAAACGATAGTCGCCTGTTGGTTAATGAACTGACCAAACTGGCTAACTACGTTGGCCGCAATGGAACAATCGATCAAAGTGCTGTCGAACGACTGGTTGCCGATCAACAAGAGCAAAACCTCTTTGCCTTTATTGATGAACTGAGTTCACGACGGCTGGTCTCAGCGCTCCGTGGTGCACGGGCACTGATGGAAGATGGTGAAGCACCACAGTATATTCTGTTCATGCTGGCCCGTCAGATTCGTATCCTCTTGCATGTCAGACACCTGATCAGCCAACGCCGCAAACCTGAAGAGATCGCCGGTGAACTCAATCTGAAACCGTTTGTAGCGCGAAAGGCAACTGAACAGGCACGTAATTTTAGCATTGACGAGCTGATCAATGCCCACGACCGTTTGCTTGAACTCGATCACGCAATCAAAACTGGGCGAATGCAGGCCGAAACAGCGCTCGAACTGTTCGTAGTGGAACTATGTCAGGCTCAGCAGCCGAAGGGGAAGCGGTAACGGGGTCAAGTGGGCCGGGCGTGAAGATTGCGCTGCCCTCGCCTGAAAGCGGTACGGTTCGGTAGCGAAGCATGGCAGCGTGAAAGGAACTTCGCTGGCAGAAAAAAGCAACGCACAGCGAACTGTGCGTTGCCTCTGCTGTCATCGAAACAGTGTCAAGCGGCAGAACCGGACTGTGCAGCCTGCGCAGCCAGCGCCACTCGCTTTGCTTTTTGGGCCAGCCGTGACTTGCGACGAGCAGCGTTGTTTTTGTGAATAATCCCTTTTACTGCTGCCTTATCGAGGGTGCTGAACGCCATACGCAGAGCAGCTTGATCAACAACACCGCTTGCCAGAGCCTGCTCGGCCTTCTTGATCATCGTCTTCACCCGCGAGCGGTACGACTTGTTTCGCAGATGCTTCCGCGCATCGCTCCGAATACGCTTTTTTGCAGACTTTGTGTTCGCCAAGGCTAAACTCCTCGGATATAATTGGCGCGTTATGTGACACGTGAAGCGGCGAGCGCTTGCTCGCCGCGCTAATTGTGAAGTATAGCATAGGAATGCCAACCGTGCAACTAAGCTCTATCCTACGACGCCTGAGCACACAACGCTATAGCCTGATCGTCATGGCTGGATTCATCTTGAGTCGGTTGACGGGGCTCATCCGCGATATTGTTGCCTCTTACTATTTTGGCACCTCAGCCGAGATGGCCGCTTACGGAGCTGCTATCAGCACTGTCGATCTGTTGTATCTGGTCATTATTGGCGGGGCGCTCGGCAGTAGCTTTATCCCGGTCTTTATCGAACTGTGGGAACGAGAACATCCAACACGAGCATGGGACCTGACCGGTGCTGTGGTCACGTGGGCGCTGATTGCTTTAGGCATCGCCAGTATGGTACTCTTTGCCGTTGCGCCCTGGCTGGTACCAATGCTGTACGGCGGTGAAGGTTTCTCGGCGGCAACGCTTGATCTGATCATTGCCCTCACCCGACTGTTCCTGCTCTCACCGTTACTGCTGGGATTAGGAGGTTTGGCAATGGCGATCCTTAATGCCCGCGATCGCTTTACGATGCCGGCCATAGCGCCTAGCATTTACAACCTTGGGATCACCGGTGGCGCCCTGCTGGCGCCCTGGCTAGGCATCTGGGGTATGGCCTGGGGTGTCGTCATCGGCGCAGCAGGATACTTGCTGATCCAGATCCCAGTCCTTATGCAGTTGGGGATGCGCCTACGGCCACATTTAGGGCGTAATCTGCCCGAACTTGTGAAAGTAGCGCAGGCGATGGGTCCAAGAGTGATCGGACAGGCTGCAGCGCATCTAAGTATCGTAGCCACGTTGGTCCTGGCAAGCCGTTTACCTGATGGAGACGCCAAACTGGCTGGATTACGCTGGGCATATCAGTTGATGTTGCTACCATACGGCATCTTTGCACTTAGCCTGAGCACCGTGGCCTTCCCTCGTCTAGCCCGCCTGGTAGCAGATCAACAGTTCAGTGCCCTGATCGATGATGTACGATCAACGCTGGAACGTATTCTCTGGCTCACCTTGCCGGCAACCGTTGGTCTGCTCACCCTTGGCCCAGCACTGGCACGACTACTCTTTGAACGGGGGGCATTTGACACGATTTCGCTGAGTTATACAGCGGCTGCCCTCACCGGATATGCGTGTGCCTTACCGGCCTTTGCCGCTTCCGAGATTCTGATCCGTACCTTTTATGCGATGCAGCGCACCTGGCCTCCAGTATTAATTGGATTGGCGCAAGTAGCAATGAACATCGGGTTAGGTGTGGTATTGCTTGCCGGTGGCGGTGACATCGGCGGTCTGGCGATTGCCTTCAGCATTGCGAATTCGGCCGAGGCGTTGTTGCTGGCGATAGTGCTCGGTCGGATGCTGCCGGGTATCTGGCAGGCGCCGGGGCTATGGCAGCGCGTGCTCTATGCGCTCGTAGCCAGTATCGTCATCGGGCTGGGCTGGTGGTATGGGCGCGAGTTTATTCCCGGTGCTACACCTTCGGCTGTCTACCACTGGCCAGATGATCTGATCAGTTTACTCGTCGGTTTGGTGGGATTGGGAGGTATTGGTATCGCGTTTTACGTGTTGTTCCATGAGGTAGGGAAGAGACGAGATAAGTAAGCAGCGTTTACTCGCTATACAGAGGGTATAGAACAGGAGCACGCGAGTGAGGCAGCAGTAAAATTACTGCCCCACTACGATAGGCTTACGAGTGTTCCTGACCCACAAGGTTGGCAACAATCGCACCTGAAGCAATTACACCGGGTAAGCCAGCACCAGGATGGGTACCGGCGCCGACCAGGTAGAGATTATCAATGTCCTCCGAGCGGTTGTGCGGACGGAACCACGCCGATTGCGTTAAGAGTGGCTGGATAGAGAACCCTGCCCCCAGATAGCTATTTAGTGCATCACGGTAATACCTCGGATCGACCATATGTTCAACCACGATATGACGCCGGAGACCAGGCATATAATGCTCTTCGAGGAAGGTTAAAATCGCTTCACGCAGGCGCGGCCCGGCTACCGACCAATCGATTGGTGCAGCCAGATTGGGAACCGGCGTCAGGACGTAAAGAGCCTCGTGCCCAGGCGGCGCCAGCGTCGGATCATTGTGCGACGGACGGTGCAGATAGAGCGAGAAATCGTCGGCTAATCGCTTGCGGTTGAAAATATCGTCGAGCAGGCCTTTGTAGCGTTCGCTAAAGATGATGTTGTGCTGGACCAACCGACCATCGTCATAGCGGCGATTAATGCCCAGGTAAATCACCGCCAACGACATACTGTAGCGCATCCGGCGTAGCCGACGGTCAGTTTGCACTTTACGGTACCGTGGTGGGATCAACGCCATGTAGGTTTGTGGCACATCGGCGTTCGATACCACTACATCGGCAGGGAACATCCGCCCGTCTTGGGTACGTACAGCTCGTGCTCGACGGCCGTCAATCACGATTTCAACTGCTTTGGTGTTCAATTCGAGACGACCACCCAATTCGGTGAAGAGCTGCACCATTGCCTTTACGATTGAGCCAGTGCCACCGCGTGCGTGATAGACCCCCCAACGTCGTTCGAGATAATGCACCATGGCATAGATCGACGTGGCATCAAAGGGATTACCACCGATAAACAACGGATGGAATGAGAAACAACGGCGGAGAAAATCATCTTGGAAAAACTGGGAAACGAAGCGGTATACACTCTGATGCGATTTGAGCCGGATCAAATCGGGGGTAACGCGCAGCATATCGCTAAAGTGAAGAAAGGGCTTGTCAATCAGACTGAAACCCTTTTCAAAGATAGGTCGCGTACTGGCAATAAAACGGCGATACCCCTCAACATCGGCGGGATTCCACTGCCGAATCTGATCGAGTAAAGCCTGCTCATCTTCACCGTATTCGAGATAGCGCCCCTCGTGATTAAACAGGCGATAGAATGGCCGACATGGTTCGAGGGTGAAATAATCTTCACGACGCTTACCGGCCAACTGCCAGAGTTCATCAAACATAAACGGGGCGGTAATGACGGTCGGACCACTATCAAATGTATAACCTTTGGTCTGATACACGTAAGCCCGACCACCAGGACGATCACGCTGCTCGAGAATTGTTACTTCATGGCCCTGAGCTGCCAGGCGAATCGCAGCACTCAAACCTCCAAAGCCACTCCCAATCACAACAATCTTTTTTTGCGTCATATCACTTCCTTCTAGCCGATTACTGGCGTGCCGGAATGCCGTACAGAGACCGGCCATACCGATTGTAACGATGTGAAACGGTATGTACAGAGAGAGCTTATTCGTTCTGAGTAGAGAGACAACAACTGAGGAGCAAATGGTAGCGCGTTTCAACAGGCTTCTCCAATGGGAGCGAAAGGGGCAAACGGTAACAGGACTGAAAAATGCAGCTCACCGCACGCCAGCACAGAACGTTTGCACAACGATGACTTTTCTATATTGCAAATACGCAGTCTGCTCTGGTGTTCGCCCGACGATCGTTACGGAAGGAACAGGTGTCAAACCTGTGTCCCAAGGTGTGCTGAACGCGAGCGACACAGGCAACTGCCAGGCAGGAAACTCTCAGAGGGTGTCTGAAAAATGTTGAGTTATGTACAACACTGAGACTTGACTTCAGCAAGCCAATCATTCCGTCAATCCCTGGACAGCAAGGGCACCAGATACATTTCAGACACTCTCTCAGATACGCCCGCTACGGGCTACGTGTTCTCAGACCTGGGATCGAGTCACACTTCATTCCTCACATATTGATGTAGCCAACACGAGCTTTCGAGAAAAGGAATTACTAGTACATCGTATGTGCATTCACTGTGAATACAGACACAAATTGTTGCAAGACTACAACTGTTTGTTATAACCGCTTTACTCCGCAAGGGAAAAGAGGCGGGTATACTCGGTTTGCAAGCAATAGAGCTAGACAGGTCACCGCATGCGCCTGGGAATAGCACTCATTTCAACAGTACTGGTTGGTCTGCTCACAACGATGCTCTGGTTTGTCATTGCCCGACCGGTCAAGGTATTGCCGCGTGGTGAACAGTTTCCACCATTCGCGCTTACCGACCAGCGGGGCAGCCGTTTGCTCGACAGTGATCTCCGCGGGCGTATGGTATTCGTGAGCCTGATGCACCGGCGATGCGGGGAGGAATGTGCAGAGCAGACCCGACGTCTGCTTGAGCTACGTAAGGTACTTCAAAGCAGTGGTCGATTGGGGAGTGAGGTCATTTTCCTGACTATCACGCTCGATCCTGTTCACGACACACCCGCCGACCTGTCGGCACTGGCCGGCGAACTGGGGGTTGACCCGCAGAGCTGGCGATTTGTTACTGGTGATCCCCGCGAAATCAAAATGATCGTCGGTGGTGGGCTGGGGGTGTACTACACCGAACCCGACGAGAACGGCAAACTGTACGCCGAACGGCGCACATTTCTGATTGATCCCAGCGGGATGATCCGCACCTCGTACCCGGCTGAAGGTCCGCCCCTGGCAACGGCTCTTCGTGACATCGACCTGATCGCACGTGAGATGAGTAGCCAGGGAGCGATGCGGTTCGTGTACGAAGCGTCTCATCTATTTGTGTGTTATCCGGAATAGAAGAGGAGGACAGGATGTCAAGCTATCGCCGCCCATCGGAAGACGAGCATGATGACGATCATGAGCCACCACGTGGCGCACTGATGATCACGCTCGGTTTCTTGCTCGCCCTGAGTATCTTGTGGATGCAGGTATATCTGACCTTGTTGAACAACGGAGGGATACCAGCGTCATGAAAGACAAAAAGTTTATCAGCTACCTCTTCGAGGTAGCCTGGATTCTGCCCAGTGTTGCCATCCCTGTCTCAATGATGGTAGCCATCTTAGTTACCGCCTTTGCGGTTGGTGTTCGCGTCCCTACCTCAGCCGGACGGGTAAGCGTCAGTGCAGTGGTGGCAGGTACTGATGCCACTTTCAGCCAGACCGGTTTACGCGAAATTGCGCCTGGACGTTATGAGGCTATCATGCTGGCGCAAACGTTTATGTACACTCCCAACACGATAGAAATTCCGGCCGGATCAAAAGTCACGTTCGTCTTGACCAGCAAGGATGTGATCCATGGCTTCAAGATCGAAGGTGTTCCGGTCAACGTCATGGTCATTCCAGGCCAGGTTTCGCGTGTAACAGCCACCTTCGACAAGCCCGGTGAATATCTGATTGTCTGCCATGAATACTGCGGCGCCGGTCATCATGTGATGTTCGGCAAGGTTATTGTGAACTGAGCATACGACTTGCTCGGCTGGAATAAAGGAGAGAGTTGCATGGCCAGTATTGCAGCACGTGCCCGCCCGTTAGCAATCAGCGCTGATTTAAGCGTCGAGCGCAAACTTGCCGGGATTAACATTTTTATCGCCTTTGCCGCACTGGCAGTAGGCGGATTGATGGGTGTATTGCAAATTTTGCGCTACAACGGGCTTGATCTCTACACACCGGCAAAACCACTCTTGCCCGGGGGCTATTATCAGGGCCTGACCGTGCATGGGGTGCTCAACGTTCTCGTCTTCACCACTTTTTACATTATTGGCTTTCTAACGTACATTTTTGCCAAGGCTCTCAATCGGCCATTGGCCAGTAGTCGGCTGGCGTGGGCCACGCTCTGGGTGATGGTTAGCGGTCTGTTGCTAGCCGCCATCCCGTTGCTCACCAACAACGCTACCGTGATGTTCACCTTTTACCCACCATTGAAAGCCGACTCACTCTTCTACATTGGGTTGACAATGGTGGTTGCCGGGACGTGGCTCTTGTTGGTGAACATGATCCTGACTCGGAATGCCTGGCTGGCCGATAATCCCGGTCAACGCACGCCGCTGCCAGCGTTTATGGCCATCGTCACCATGCTGATGTGGACGATCGCGACCATTGGTGTAGCCAGCGAAATGATCTTCCTGGTTATTCCATGGTCACTGGGCCTGGTAGGAGGGACCGATCCAGTATTAGCCCGTACCCTCTTCTGGTTTACCGGACACCCGATTGTCTACTTTTGGTTACTGCCAGCCTACATCTCGTGGTACACATTGGTTCCGGCCCAAGCTGGAGGTAAGCTGTTCAGCGACCCTATGGCACGGGTTTCGTTCATCCTTTTCCTGATTCTGTCAATCCCGATTGGGATGCACCATCAGGTGGCCGACCCCGGTATTTCGGAGATGTGGAAACTAGTACACGCTGTCTTTACCTTCGGGGTCTTCTTCCCCAGTCTGCTGACCTTCTTTAACGTCGTGGCCTCACTCGAGTATGCCGGGCGTCGGAATGGCGGTGAAGGCTGGCTGGCCTGGATTTTCAACCTGCCATGGGGGAAACCGGAAATCTCGGCCCAGCTCGTGGCCATGATGCTCTTTGCCTTTGGGGGAATTAGCGGTCTGGTTAACGCTTCGTACAACGTCAACCTGGTTGTACACAATACTTCATGGATTTCGGGGCACTTCCATCTAACGGTCGGAACAGCAGTTGCACTGAGCTTTATGGGCATCACATACTGGCTGGTTCCCCATCTGACCGGACGTGCGCTCTGGAGTAGGAGCCTTGGCGTAGCGCAAGCCTGGCTATGGTTCGTTGGCATGGGTCTCTTCTCGCACTTCATGCATGAGCTGGGATTGCGTGGAATGCCACGTCGTTCCGACATTGGCGGTGCGCCTTACGTGCAAGATGAATGGCGCTTCTTCCTCTTCTTCGCCATGATTGGGGGTCTGATCATGTTTGTAAGCGCCATCTTCTACTACCTCAACATGATTATGACCCTGACCAGAGGGAAGAAACTGGCTGAAGTGCCCGATATTACCTTCGCCCGTGCCCTGTCTGGCCCTGAAGATGCCCCCAAGATCCTTGATCGTCTGCTCGTATGGGTGACAGTTGCAGCGGTCTTGATCCTGATCAACTATCTACCGACAATTATTGATATTATCAGCACGGCAACCTTTGATATTCCGGGCCGACGTGTCTGGTAATTGGGTGAGTATTCCTCACTGTGCCCCAGGCTCCCTTTCTCTCAATCTAAGAGAGGAAGGGAGCGTTTATGGGGTGAAACCCACCCTTACAAGAGAGAAAAGAGAAATGAAGGAAGGGGTGAGCGGATCAGGGCTGGTCGCACACCACGTTCGGAACAGAAAGCTATTCAGTGCCTATCCGGCATACCCTGTCGCAGCAGCAGATCGTTGGGGCACAGCAGTACTGCGCCCGTACAGCTATCAGGTGTCATCTGCCGTACCGTGAGACGATTGCTCTTTCCTCTGCCCTTCATACCTCACCACTGCCAAAGAGGAGGCACCTGTTGACAACGCCGTGAACGTTGCCCCCTCCCTTGACACTAACTGATTTTCTGTGGTACTATCCTCAATATCCGCGTCATAGCAAGATAAATCACATTTTCTTGCTGACATCAGCGTGATGTACAGAGTGGTACAGTAAAGGATCGGTCTTATGGCCCCGTTGCTTGAAGTGCGTGACCTGCGCACCTACTTTTATACCCAGGATGGCATCGTCAAAGCGGTTGACGGTGTTTCTTTTTATGTCAATCGTGGTGAGACACTCGGTATCGTCGGCGAGTCGGGGTGTGGCAAATCGGTGACCTCCCTCTCGATCATGCGGTTGATCCCCAATCCGCCAGGCAAGATCGTCGGCGGGCAAATTTTGTTTGATGGTGAAGACCTGCTCCAGGCCAGTGAAGAAGAGATGCGGCATATTCGCGGGAATCGGATTGCGATGATTTTTCAAGACCCTATGACATCGCTCAATCCGGTTTTGACGATTGGCCGCCAGATTACCGAATCGCTTGAATTACATCTGAAGCTGAGTAAAAAAGAGGCCCGCGATCGCGCCATCGAGCTGCTTGACATGGTTGGGATCCCCTCCCCCAGTAAACGACTTGATAACTATCCTCACCAGTTTTCGGGCGGGATGCGCCAACGAGTCATGATCGCGATGGCCCTTTCGTGTAACCCCGAACTACTGATTGCCGATGAGCCAACGACAGCCCTCGATGTCACCATTCAGGCCCAGATTCTTGAGCTGATCAATCGCTTGCGTGAAGAGCTTGAAACCGCAGTGATCTTGATCACCCACGACCTTGGTGTTGTTGCCGGTATGACTGATCGGGTGACGGTCATGTATGCCGGTAAAGTTGTTGAAGAAGGTCCAACAAGTGAGATTTTCGCCAATCCACGTATGCCGTATACGATTGGATTGCTCCGTTCCATCCCAAGACTCGATGAAGAACGTGGTCGACGCCTGACCCCGATTCGTGGCCTGCCACCGAATTTGATCGATCTGCCGCCGATTTGTCCTTTTAGTCCGCGTTGTGACTACGCTCGCGAAGAATGTCTGAGCAGTGTGCCCGAACTGCGGAGCGTTGGCAACGATCATCGGGCAGCGTGTCATTTCGAGATTACGCTGGATACACCTGTTCCAAGACAAGCGACCACCGATGTTGCAGCTTGAGTAGATGAGGTAAAGCATGACAACAGGAACATCACCATCAGGCGAACATCTCATCGAAGTCAAAAATTTACGGATGTATTTCCCGGTCACCCGCGGAATCATTTTTCAACGGCGGGTTGGTACGGTGAAGGCGGTTGATGGGGTCAGTTTTAGCATTAAACGTGGTGAAACGCTCGGCCTGGTCGGTGAATCTGGTTGTGGGAAGAGCACGACTGGACGAGCAATTCTGCAACTGTACCGACCAACTGACGGTCAGGTGCTATTTGAGGGGATTGACCTCACGAAGCTGAGAGGGAATGCTCTGCGCCAGATGCGGCGGCGAGTGCAGATGATCTTTCAAGACCCGTATGCCTCACTCAACCCGCGAATGACGGTGGGTGATATTATTGCCGAACCAATTCGTGTCCATAAACTACGTGAGGGGCGGGCAGTCCGTGAACGGGTCGAAGAACTGTTACACCTGGTTGGTCTTAATCCAGCTTTTGCCAACCGTTACCCGCACGAATTTTCGGGTGGTCAGCGGCAACGCATCGGTATCGCCCGTGCCCTGGCCGTTGAACCAGATTTCGTCGTGTGCGATGAGCCAGTATCGGCGCTCGATGTCTCAATTCAGGCGCAGGTAGTTAACTTGCTTGAAGAATTGCAGGATAAACTTGGCCTGACGTACCTCTTTATTGCCCACGATCTGAGTGTTGTCAACCATATCTCGGATCGGGTTGCAGTAATGTATCTCGGCAAGATTGTCGAGTTGGCCGAAGGGCCAAAGCTCTATTCAATGCCGCTGCACCCTTATACCCAGGCCTTGCTCTCGGCAGTCCCCATTCCTGATCCTAAAGTAGAAAAGCAGCGCCGACGGATCATTCTTGAAGGTGATGTACCGAGTCCACTCAATCCGCCATCAGGTTGCCATTTCCACACCCGATGCCCGATCGCTATTCAGAAGTGCAAGGAAGAAGAGCCGCCATTTGTCGATTATGGCGATGGGCATTTTGCCGCTTGCTGGCGTGCCCGCGAGAGCATCACGTTGATGCCAGAAATAGCCCGCAAGCAGGCAGAGGCAGTAGCAGCACGAATCGCTGCTGAGGCAGAACGGGTGAAGAGTGTTTCACACGAGCACTAAGAGCCTATCTGGAATACCTTGTCGCAGAAGAAGATTCGGTTGGGGCGCAGCGGCGCTGCGCCCGTACACTTATCAGGTTTCATTCGCTGTACGGTGAGACAATTATTCGGATAGGCTCTAAACAGAGCATTCACCGATCAACGTATCGCAATTTCACGATCGGTGAACGCTGACCGCAGCCGCTCAATCTCAGCTAACAACAGGCGACGACCACCGATTTCAGCAATCTCGTGCGCCTCGGCGAGCAGGGTACGCGCTTCCCCTGCTGGTAAGAGAGGCGCAAGCCAGATACGAATCTGGGCCGCCAGATGGCGTGCCCCCAGCGTATCGGCTTGGGCCAGTGCCGAAGAGAGATAGTGAACGGCACAGGTCGTTTCGCCACGGCGCAACGCTACCAGCCCCAAATTCGCGGTGATACCGGCAATCCGCTCGGGAATACCCAACTGCGTGGCAAGCGTTAATCCCTGCTGAAATCGTGCAGCGGCAGTTGTCACATCATCCTGCGCCAGCGCCACTTCACCGGCAGTCGAAAGGAGATAGGGCTGCAACGACAGTGCTCCCCATTCCTCTGCCAACGCTAGCGCCTCGGTAATCATCGCCGCAGCCATCTCAATTTCACCGCGTAACAACCGGTGATACGCCTGATTATTGCGCGATAAGATCCGCCAGGTCATTGCCTGCGTACCAGCTTCATCGGCAATGCGGCAGGCCTGCTCGTAGCGGGCAATCGCCGTGTCGAGATCACCCTGCTGCGCCGCAACGTTCCCCAACTCGAAATTAACGTGGGCCAGTGCCACCCCATCAGTGACGGCGTGGGTGCGGAGTATCTGTTCGGCCTGAAACAACCCCATAGCAGCCGCAGCCAGATCGGCACCTTCAAGCGAGAGTGCCGTTCCCCAGAGAAAGAGAGCGGTTGCCTGCGCGGACGGATCGGCGGCAGAGTCAAGCTGACTGACCAGTTCGATCACTTCGGCATAGCGACCTTGAGGGATCAGTGCCCGTGCCAGCGCCAGTCGGGCAACGAGCGCATCGTTTGGCGTCTGCGCGGCTGCCATTGCATCACGAAAGGCCTCGGCTGCCGCAGCTGCTGCTCCGGATTGCAGCCGTGCATCACCCAGTTTCATCAAAACGGCTGCACGTTGATTCACCGGTACGCCCATCAGGGCCTGATGGTAGAACTCAGCCGCCTCCGACCACGCAGCTACTGATGCGGCACGCTCTGCTGCACGAAGTGCATAACCGGCTGCACGTTCTCGCCAACCGCCTTTGGTAAAATGAAGGGCAATTTGACCAGCGACATCATCAATCTGCTCGCGGTAGAGCACTTCAAGTGCTTCACCGATGCGCCGATGCAACATCTGCCGGCGCAGTCCTCCGCCATCACGACGCACAATCTCCATTGTCAAGCTATGCTCGAAACGGTATCGACCATCTGCAAGCGGAACAATCAGTCGGGCTACCAGCAATTCATCGAGCGCAGCGAGTGCAGCGTCGTCGGACAGAGCGGCTGCCCTGGCAACAACGCCAAATTCAAACTCACGCCCAACCAGGACGGCTGCATCAAGAACACGCCGTGCTGCTTCCGAAAGTCGGCTCAGACGAGTTTCAATCAGGTTAGAGACCGTCTGCGGTACGATCGGTTGCGCCGATAATGTGCTGATGTTGACCATCCCGTTATCGGTGAGCCAACCGGCAGTGCGGGCATGACGAATGAGTTCGACGATAATGTAGGGGTTGCCTTCGGCGCTCTGCTCGAGCCAATCGGCCAACGGGTGCGCGAACGGTTCACTCAGATGACGAGCGATTACCAACACGGCTGTTTGGTCAAGACGATTAATCGGTAAGCGAAACAGCCGTTCTTCGCGTACCAGCGAGCGGATGAGACTAGCGAGCGCGCTCCGTGGTTCAGGTGGACAACTGGTGGACACTACCAAGAGATCAACATCGGCACTCCGTCGCAAGAGATACCCTAACAGACCAAGCGTACTGACATCAGCCCATTGCAGATCGTCGAACAAAAACCTTACAGGAGTATGGCGAGCCAGTTCAAGCAACAGACGGGTCACTGCTTCCCAGAGGCGGGCCTCATCGGGGAGATCAGTCGGTGGTGGGGCCAGATCGGGTAGTAAGCGGCCCAATTCATGCCACCAGATCGGCGCAAGCTGTAATTGCGAACGCAGAAGCGGCCAGTCAGGGCGGCTGATCAGATCGTGTAATGCGTTCCTGATCGGCAAATAGGGCAGATGTTGTTCCAACTCACGGGCAGCACCGATTATGACCAGCCCACCCCGTCGCACTAAAAACTCCTCTGCTAGCCGCGTCTTACCAATACCAGGCACACCTTCGATGAGCACCAACCGGCCAGGACGTGCTTCTGAGTGCAACGTTGCCAATTCAAGCTCCCGACCGGTGAAAGGGAATGAGCCATTGGTCAAGGACGGACGCAGCCGCATCGGTATCGTCGGCGACGTAGCGAGTGAATCGGTAATAACGGCATCGTACAGAGCCTGGGTTTCGCGCATAGGTGGCACGCCCAACTCTTGATCGAGCAGATCGCGCAAGCGCTCGAAACGACGGATAGCCCCTACGCGATCACCGCTCAGGTACGCCAGACGCATCGCATCGCGCTGCACATCTTCTTGGAGCGGATCGATCTTGAGCACCTGATCGAGCGCGGCCAGTGCTGCCACCATATCACCCTGCTGTTCATACAAGCGAGCCAGCCGCAACCAACCGCGGGCAAGCAACGCTCGTGTTCGTTCACGCTCAGCCTCTAGCCAGAGCTGAAACGGCTCACAATCGGGGAGCGCAAAGCCCGCCAGGAACTCCACATCGCCAGTAGGCAACGCATTCAAGAGCATCGCTGCATCGACCTGTGCAGCGGCGACCAGGGTTTGTAAATGACGCACATCTACCACTGCCTCAAGTGCCAGCCACTCTTCGTCGGTAACTAAACCTTCCCGCAATACCCGCCGGATATCATACAGCGTTGAACGCAACATCTGCTGTGCTGCTCCCCGTTCGTGATCGGGCCAGAGGAGTGACAAAACCTGTTCGCGTGATACCGGACGGGTGTGCGTAGCGAGGTAGTAAAACAATGCCCGACTACGCCGACGTGGCAGCGAGATTGGTTGATCGTTAACGACAATTCGCGGCGAACCAAGTAGACAAACCGTGATCATGCTCCCTCGTGATCGGACACAGCACCTGCCGGTTGCGCAGCTTGTAACAATTCTCGCACCTCATCATCGGTGGTCTGGCGAAAATCGTCGTACCAGTAGCTAAGGGCGTAAAACGGTTCAACCGTCCACACTGCCACTACATCATCGGCCACCGAACGTACCATGCGCACTCCTTCTTTGCTAGCTACAGGCACCGCAACCGTAATCCACCGTGGTTGGTGCAACCGCACACAATCAACTGCTGCGTGCATGGTAGCACCGGTTGCCAGACCATCGTCAATGATAATAACCGTCTTATCGCGCAGTTCAGGTGGTGGACGCTGACCACGGTAGGTTTGAGCACGACGGGCGATCTCCAACTGTTCGCGAGCAGCTACCTCTTCAATCACCTGGGGCGCGATACACAAATCGGCGATAATCTCGTGGTTGAGCACCCGTACCCCACCTTCAGCAATCGCTCCCATCGCTAGCTCAACCTGACCAGGCACACCGAGTTTGCGCACGAGCAAAACATCGAGTGGTGCCGACAACGCCTTCGCCACTTCATAAGCAACTGGCACACCGCCTCGGGGCAAAGCCAAAATCTGCAATCCAGGACGTTCGGCATAGTGGCTCAGACTCCAGGCCAGTGCCTTTCCGGCTGCACGACGGTCGGCAAAGCGACGTAAACCTACCGGTATTGGCATAGCCGCCTCCTGCTGTAACTTCCAGATACAACATCGTGCTATCTCCGCCACGACACACCCGCTCACACCTACGACAATGATAGCACGCCAGTCATTGCCCAACAATACAAAACATTGACGATAACGCCAGCTCTCCGTATAATCTCGGCAGCAACTGCTTGCAGAAGCGAAAGGGTGAGTATGAAGTTGATTATCTTCGTAACCGAGGACGCCTACGCGGATGCCGGGGTCGATGCCCTGGTTACCGCTGGCTTCCGGGTGACACGTCTGGCGACAACCGGTGGTTTTTTGCGCCGTGGCAACACGACTCTGCTGGTTGGAGTGGAAGATTCACAGGTTGAGCGAGCACACGAGATTATGCAGCGGGCAGCACCAGGTACCCTCGCGATTACGATGGATCTCGAACGCTACGAGCGGTTATAGGTTGTTGTGCGCATCCTTTATCTTGCTTCTGGCATTCCAACGCCCGGTACATTAGGCGGTAGCGTCCATACCCTGGAAGTAGCTCGTGGCCTGACCCGTTTGGGACATGAAGTCCACGTGGTTGCCGCCAGTCGCGAGCTACCGCTCTATCAGTTTCATGTGCGGTCACTGATACGGCTGCACGGTCAACCGTATGCTGGGTTTACCCTTTACCATCAAGACATCCCCAAAGCATTAAGCCTGGCAGGTATTGTCGCTGTGGTCCGATTGGCCGACCGGCTTCAGCCCGATCTGATTATGGAACGATATTACAACTTCGCCGGAGCGGGAATGATTGCTGCCCGACGGTTAAGGGTACCAACCATCCTGGAAGTGAATGCCCTGATCGTTGATCCGCCCGGTATCCGTAAACGCCAGATCGACGATGCGTTAGGCGGCCCGTGCCGACGTTGGGCCGAGCAGCAGTGCCGTTGGGCCGATCGGATCATTACCCCGTTGCATACTACTGTACCGGCAAGCATTCCACGAAGCAAGATTATCGAACTACCATGGGGAGCCAACGTTGACGCCTTTACCCCGCCTTCCGCTCTACCTCCCGGCCCGCCCAACATTGTCTTTATGGGTTCATTTCGACCGTGGCATGGGGTCACCGACTTCATACGGGCAGCGTGTATCTTACTTGAACGAGGTCGTCCTTACCACTTTACCCTGATCGGTGATGGCCCTGAGCGAACAGTCGCCGAAACGCTGGCAGCACCGTACCGCCAGCACTTCACCTTTACCGGTGCAGTACCTTACAAAGACATCCCTGCCCTCTTAGCGCAGGCCCATCTCGGCGTTGCCCCGTTCAATACCGCCCCGCATCCAGCTCTGCGCGCTGCCGGCTTCTTCTGGTCGCCGTTGAAAATCTACGAATATATGGCTGCCGGTTTACCGGTTGTTACAGCAGCTATTCCGCCGCTCACGTCCATCATTCGCGAAGGGCAAGAGGGGGCTGTCTTTCCTGAAGGTGACGTTGCTGGGCTGGCAGCGGCCATTGAACGAGTCTTGAGTGATCCAGCGGCAGCCTTCGCGATGGGCCAGCGTGCTCGCAAGCGAGTCGTGGCTGAATTTTCCTGGCAACAGCATTGCCGCGAGCTAGAACGCATCGCCAGCGAATTGGTAGCCAGCGATCATAGACGGTGTTAGGTTGTTGATGGTCGGTTTCTGAGGCAGACGCGGGTTCCCAATCCGGCCGCAGTACGTGAAGAAGCTGTCATCGTCTCGTTCCGTCGGTGGCGCCACGCCTCTATTGCCCCGCCGATCATGATCGTCACCGCATCGGTAGGTAGCGGTTCGGAACCCACCCCCATGGCCTAGTTGGGCTACAACTATCCTCACTCCTCCCCCAACCGCCAGGAACTGATATTCCACGTAAATGGTGCAGTCGGATCGAGTTGCCATCCTGTAAGACCAGGACGCGCAATCAGCACATCAATGCGCTGGAAGAGGGGTAATACCGGCAATTCCTGTGTAAAGAGTTGTTGCTGACGAATGTAGGCAGTAACTTGTTCGGACGGATCAAGTGAGGTGGTCGCTGTATTAATTGCCTCATTAGCCTCGAAAAAGCACCAACCGGCAAAGTTATTCCCCGTCCAATTATTTGCTTCGTCTGGCACACCAGCACAACTCCACAATTCCCAGCCTCGTGGATGAAATCCAGCAATCCAACCAAAAAGGGCTAACTGGAAGGTTCGCTGATAGAGTGGCCCATCGACGCTGTACAATTCGGTCGGCGGTAACGGCGCTACTTCAATCTGTACACCAACCTGAGCTAGATCGGCGACGATCTGTTCGGCAACAGCTTCACGTAACGGCGAATTAGCTGTTGTCACTAACGACAAGAGAAGTGGCAGACCCTCATACTCACGCCAACCGTCACCATCGGTATCGAGCAGATTCGCTTCATCAAGCAAACGACGGGCCTCATCGGGGTTATACGGGTAACGAGTAATCTGATCGAGGGGCGGCTCGCCAAGCTGACCGGGCAGAATCCAGCTCTCTAATACATGACTCTGTCCGCCTAATAATTCTTTCACAATCCTGTCACGATTGATGGCATAGGCAATAGCCCGCCGCACGCGAATATCCTGTAACAATGGAATATCGAGGTTAAAATCAAGATGCTCCCAGATTGCATTGGGAGAAGTACTCATCTGGAGTTCTTGCCGGTCGGCCGCTTGTAAAAGTTCACCCAGCAATGCCGGTGTTGGTTGCTCGATAAATGCCAGATCAATCCCGCCACCACGTACCAGTTCGAGCAACTGCACCGGATCGCTGCGGAACGCAACGATGATTGTGTCGAACGGTGCAGGCTCGCCCCAGTAGTACGGATTGCGCACCAGTTCAAGCGTTCCCCCCTCAAAACTACTCACCATATATGGCCCGTAGCTTAATGGCCGACGCACAAATTCGCTCTTTGTTATCTGTTGCGGATCACGTGTTGCCAGCAGATGGCGCGGCAACGGTACCCAGTAACTGGTGATGAAGGCCGGATCGGTAACATCAGGACGCAAGACGGCACGAGTCGTATACTCATCGACCTGCTCGTAGCGCTCGATCATTGCCAGACGGCTATTTGCCGCTTGACCGAGATCAATGCGTTGTGCCAGTTCGTAGGCAAAGACCGAGTCGGCTGCAGTGACCGGCGTGCCATCCGCCCAGCGTAGCCGAGGATTCCAATGAAATGTCACGCTGACCTGCGTCACTTCATCAGTTGTAGCAGTCGGTGTGTCCGTAATCCGCCCCAGTTCATCGCGAAAAACGGTGACCGTCTTAGTAACGACATCACCGTTGGCGAAGTCGGGCAGGCGCGTTAACACACCCGTCGATTGTAACTTGAAATCCACGGCCAGCATCGGTGACGGGAAGAGCAGCTCGGTCAAGGCCGCAGTTAATCGCTCGTCGGTCGGATTGCTGTGATATGGCAACAAATCAGGTGGTTCAGCTACTAATCCAATGCGCAACACCCGTTTTTCAACCACTGTTGGCGTTGGCTCGGGTGTTGCTGTGGGTGCAGATGGACTAGCCGGCGGCACATCGGTAACAAGTTTACAGCCGGCTAACAAGATGAGCGCAAGCAAGGCGATTAGAGATGGAATAAAACGCTTCATGGCGTCACTTCAGTATATAGGTTGATAATCTTATGGAATAAACGGCCTGCTACTGGGGAATTATATCGTAAGTTGCGTTCAATGTCTGTATTCCACTACAAACAGGAACCACCGAGCACATCAAACGCGATGATTGAAGAGTGTGTCTGAAAAAGCCTTTTGTTGCCGGTCATCCTCACCTGATCGCTGTGAGAGAGGGAAGGTGAGGAATCTACTGCACCGAGGAGCGATCTGCGCGACCGCCGTCGGTCAACCGCCTCGACAGCGTTTTACCCGCTTACATCAAGAGGCAGGTCAACAGCTTACACTCTCCCGATATAGCGCATGGTCAGCCACTCGCTACCCAACTCTCTGTGGTAAAACTCTTATTTGCCGTAGATGGATAGCTTTATCAGCCGACTTGGTTAACTGCCTGCCAGATCACGAGCCGCCGGAACACCAGCCGCCGTCGTTGCCGCCTGAACTGCACGGACAATAGCCGTCGCCAATACATCGGCGGCAACAGCACCTAGTGTGACCAGTGGTGGCGCCTCGTGAACCCCAGTAGCCAATGCAAAGACAGTATCACCGTCAAAAGGCGAATGGGCCGGACGAATAGCACGGGCCAGCCCATCCTGGGCCATCATTGCCAGTCTAGTCGCAGCCGCCTTATCGAGGCGGGCATCAGTTGCGACCACGGCAATTGTTGTATTCTGCCCGACCGAATCGGCAAACGACTGTCGACTCAAGCCTCCTCGCAAAAGTGTACCGGTACCAATTAACGTCCGATCAGAAGTACGGGCACCTGCGACAATGCGACCCTGGTCATCAACCACATCACCAAACGCATTCACGACCACCAGTGCCCCGACCGTCACCCCGTTCGCCAGAGTTTCACTCCAGGTACCAACCCCACCGCGCATAGCGGTTCCCATGCCGCCAACCTTCCCTACGGTTGCCCCCGTACCGGCGCCAACACTTCCTTCAGCGACCGTCGTTTCTGCTGCAACACAAGCAGCATACCCCATAGTGGCATCAGGCCAGATGTCCGCTCGACCAATGCCCAGATCGAAGATCACGGCTGCCGGTACAATGGGCACCTTCGTTAACCCAACATCAAAGCCGTAGCCACGTTCATAAAGCCACGACACGACGCCAGTCGCAGCGGCCAGTCCAAAGGCGCTACCACCAGTTAAAACCACTGCATGCACCTGTTGCACCAGATTTACCGGATCAAGCAGATCGGTTTCTCGCGTACCAGGGGCACCACCGCGCACATCAACACCAGCCACTGCACCTTCTGGCGTCAAAACTACGGTCACCCCGGTCAGTGCCTCTTCATTGGTAGCATGACCAACCAGCACCCCCTGAACTTGAGTAATTGATGGTGTGTTCATGATTGACGTACCTCAACTGGAGGTGCGACCGAATAACCATCAGCACGTACCGTTGGCACATGACCAGCTTGCCGATGACCACAATACGGACAGATTCGCCAGGTCAGATCGATCACCTTACGACACGCTTCACAGTGTCGGCGTAACTGCGTATGGCAATGTGGACAGAGAATAAAATCAGGTTCGATAGGGCGCTGGCATTCAGGGCAGACAAACCGTTCTTCCAGGTCACGTCGTAGAAACTCTTCTTCGAGAGTACGCTCGTACTTCTCGGCCAGCGTCTGCGGTGGGCGCAGTATCAGGTGGAGAGGTATGCCAAGAAACGGCAGGAGCAACACAATACCCACGGCCAGCACCTGCACTGACACATCCTCAGTACGCCGACGAATATCGCGATACGCCCACAAGACTGATGCCGCCCACAACAGTACAGCATAGGCGCCAAGAAAGATTGCAGCGAGACGAACGAGCGGTAAGATATTGTTCAGAAATTCCTGTATTGCTTCCATATCCTTACAATTTGCGCGTTTCGGCGCGAAGCACGAAGACGGTTGCCCCGCCTACCTGCACTTCGAGCGGAGCCGGTGGATAAAACTCTCCCGACTCAGCAATTGGCGGCATCGGTGAAACGTAGCGTGTGCGTGTCGAGCAATGCTCACGAATGATATGGATCACCGGATTGACCTGCTGATCTTCCACACTAAGCATGAGGGTGACGTTTCCCTCACGCAAAAACCCTCCCTGACTGCTCAGGCGGGTTACCCGATAGCCATGTTCGGTGAGTGCTTCAACCAAATTGGTTGCGTCTTGAGATTGGACAACAGCAAGGATAAGGCGCATGTTCATTACCCTAACGGATCATACGGTGTATCACTGCGCGGCAATCGGCGTATCCTGCGCTAACCGCGACATCACGAGTTGCCAAATTTGTTCGGCCAGATCGTCTACTGATTGTTCAGCATCCAACACACACCAGCGTTCCGGTTCTTGCCTCACCAATTCGTTGAAGCCCTCGGCAACCCGACGGTGGTATGCCAGATCACGGGCATCGAGTCGATTCCACTCTGGTGGATGCCCACTACTACCCTCAACCCGTTCACGACCGACCCGTTTCCGTTGCAACCCAACCTCAACATCGATCCGCAAATAGAATGTCAGATCAGGTTTGAGACCACCGGTGGCAATGTTGGTAATTGCGCGTAACTCATCTATATCGCGACCAAGACCGTACCCCTGATACGCGAATGTCGAGTCGGCATAGCGGTCACATACCACGATCCCCCCGGTGGTCAGGTATGGGCGGATCAGTTCACTGACCAATTGCGCCCGTGCCGCAGAAAAGAGCAAAATTTCAGTAGTCGGAGCCATTTCCGTATGGCGCAAATCGATCAAAATACGACGTATTAACTCGCCAATCCGGGTACCGCCCGGTTCGCGGGTAAGTATCACCGGGTAGCCAGCAACTTGCAAGTGTTCATACAACCGGCGCGCCTGTGTACTCTTTCCGGCACCTTCAGGACCCTCGAATGTGATAAAGAACCCTCGCTTCATGGAGTTACTGCCAACCAGTACGATTCATCTTGCTGTATAAGGATAGCCGATCTTTGCCAATCTGTCGATTATCGAAAGATCTTCACGCGACGATTAGGGTCTTCGCCGCGACTTTCCGAGCGCAGATTATAACGATCGGCCATTTGATGCTGCAAGCGGCGAATATAACTGCTCTGCGGGGCCAATTCCACCGCATGACGTTCACCATTGATCACCTGCGTGATAGCCTGTTCGGTTTCCAGTAACGCCTCTTCCACAACCGAGTCACTTGTGAATCCCGGTGACTCTTCATCCATCAACTCACGCAACTGAAAGACCTGCGCGAGCTGACGTTCCATTTGCGTCATCGTGTTATTCCGTAACACGTAGACCGGTACGCCCTGCTCTTCAGCCTGACGCAACTGTTGCGAGCTTTGACGATAGTAGTTTTTCAGCGTCATGACCAGCGTGGCATCCTTCAAATCACGCACAATCACTGCCGGTACACGCAACCGATCAATAGCACTCTGCAAGCGATTGCGACTCACACCAAAGGGAAAGATGCGCTGGGGAGGGATCGCTACTGTTGAGGTGCTACTTCCATTGCGATCACGCAAACGCGGTCCACTCCCACCCATCTGACCCTGTTCACGAAACCCACGGCCCCGTCGCACACCGAAAGCTGGCGCATCGATCGGTGAACGATGGACCGGTTCACGGTGTACAACCCCGTTAGCATCACGAAAACGCTGCTCGCACGGAGGGTCTTCACCGCGCAGAATGGCATCAACTGCGGCGGCAACATCGGGATAGACGATCACTCGATCCCACGATTGAATCTCAACCAGAATATTGAAGGTCGGTGGTGCCTTGCGCTCTAAGACGGTTTTCTGCGTACCGCGTCGGCGAGCCTCTTCATCACCCAGCGTAACAGCCTGAATGCCACCCACCAGATCAGAAAGTGTTGGGTTGATCATCAGGTTATCGAGTGTATTCCCATGAGCAGTACCGACCAGTTGCACCCCACGCTCAGCAATTGTGCGTGCCGCCGCTGCCTCCAGCTCAGTGCCAATCTCATCGATCACAATAACTTCGGGCATGTGATTCTCGACTGCCTCGATCATCACATTATGTTGTTCGGCTGGACGTGGCACCTGCATCCGACGTGCGCGCCCAATGCCCGGATGGGGAATATCGCCATCGCCAGCAATCTCATTCGAGGTATCGACAATCACCACTCGTTTGCGCAATTCATCACCCAACACGCGAGCTGTCTCGCGCAGGAGTGTTGTTTTGCCTGTGCCCGGCTTCCCCAGCAGGAGAATGCTCTGACCAGTTTCAACCAGATCGCGGATAATATCAACGGTACCGTAGACTGCTCGTCCGATACGGCAGGTCAGACCGATGACCACCCCACGACGGTTGCGAATACCAGAGATTCGGTGCAGCGTGCGCGGGATACCGGCTCGGTTATCTTCGCCAAACTCACCGATTCGTTCAATAACATACTGAATATCCTCGGCTGTCACCTCACGATCACTGAGAAACAGCTCGTGACCACGATAACGCGCCTCGGGCAATCGGCCAAGATCCATGACAATCTCCAAAAGATTGTCCTGATCATTCGCCTTGCGAATCGCCTCGCTAATTGCTGGCGGTAGCGCTGCTAATAACAGTTGAATGTCGTTGCTTGCATCCGTAACAGCCATAGCTGCTTAACACTCCTCACGCACAGTTGGGGGTAGTATATAGCGACGTACTGACACCCGTGGCTCCAGACCAACTTCTAACGATGGTGTCAACACCATCCGCCGAATCGGAACAACCGTATGTTTGACCAGCAAGGTCTGCTCACCAACCGGTTGAAAACCCAGACGCATCGCCGGTTCAAACAATTCTTGTTGATACTCGCGCAACAAGAGATACACTGGACGACTATCACTGAGCTGGGCCAACCCAAAGCGTAGAACATCAACCGCCTGTTCACGGGCATCTGGTCGGATCAAGATCGAGAAGACATGCCCGCTTGGCCCACTGAGCAGACGCAAATTAGCGACCAGATCATCATCAGGCCCCAACACCCATGACTGGCGACGCAGGAATGAATAGGGGCGATAGATTGTCCAGTGACGGGCATTGCGCACTTCAGCCTGTTGTACCAGATGCGGGGTGGACATCCCATAGAGCTTATGGATTGCCCAATGATCGCGGTGAGCCTGTAATCGCATCGGCGCCAGGCGTGTTCCCTGATCCCAATCCGGCCCAGAGAGGTGAAAGAGATGGCGATGGGTATACGCCTGGAAACCAACCTGACGGAAAATCTCGCGCAGCTCGTTATGTTGACTGGGTAATGCCGCATAGAGACGCTGCACCGAGTGATATGCCGCATCAGTGCAGAGTCGGTGTAATAGATGAAACCAGAGTTCGTAATCGCTTGGAGTATGCTCGCTGCGAGTACCGTTTGTCGCCAGATAAATCACATCCTGCTCTGGCCTGCCACGACGGCCCATTGCCTGCACTAACGCAAACCCACCACGTTCGGCCAGCACCAGGGTTGTTCGTTCGCGATGGTTTCCTGCCAGCATGCTTTGCACAGCAAACCAGAGTGGCCGATGGCTATACGCCAGCAGTCGTTCGGTGTAGAGCACCTGTTGGTAGCGAGGTTTACGCCGCAACGACCAGAGATCGCCCGGCGTGATCGTTCGAATCATAGTTCCAGAAAGAGCCGATGAACCCGATCATCATCGGTCAGCTCAGGATGGAACGTTGTCGCCAGCAAGCGACCCTGACGTGCAGCCACAACGCTACCGTCTTCTAGCCAGCCGACAGCTTCGCATCCTACCCCCAACGCAACGATACGTGGTGCCCGGATAAAGACGCCGCGGAGCGGCATCTCACCGATGATCGGCATCGCGACCGGCGCCTCGAAGCTATCGAGTTGGCTGCCATAAGCATTTCGCTGAATTGTCAGATTCATCAAGCTCAACGTAGGTTGACCACCCTGTTTTTGATCGGTCACAGTACTGGCAAGCAATATCGCGCCAGCACATGTGCCCCATATCGCCAGATCGCGCCCTGCACGAACACGGATCGGTTCCAACATCTGATAAATCGTCAGTAATCGACCGATGGTAGTACTTTCGCCACCGGGAATGATCAGACGCTCGACCTGGGCGAGCTGACGTGGCAAGCGCACCTCTATCGGTTCAACACCGAGTCGGCGCAGAACGGTACAATGCTCGCGGAAATCGCCTTGAAGTGCCAATACCCCAACTGTCATAGCTCACTCAACGTGGATGGGAGGATGTCCCATCCACACACTCTTACCAACCACGGCGTGCCATCAATTGTTCGGTCGGAATCTGATCGATATTAATTCCAACCATTGCTTCACCGAGACCCTTGCTCACCTCGGCAATGATTTCCGGATCATTATAATGGGTTGTCGCCTCAACGATGGCGCGTGCACGCTTCACCGGATCACCGCTCTTGAAGATACCCGATCCGACAAAGATACCATCAACACCCAGTTGCATCAACAAGGCTGCATCAGCCGGTGTCGCAATACCACCCGCAGCAAAGTTCACAACCGGCAGTTTGCCTTCAGCCGCCACCTGCTTCACCAGTTCGTATGGTGCCTGAATCTGCTTTGCGTAGGTAAACAGCTCATCTTCGTTCATCGACTGCAACCGCCGAATCTCGCGGTACACAGCACGCGCATGACGTACCGCCTCTACCACGTTACCGGTACCAGCTTCACCCTTGGTACGCAACATCGCCGCACCTTCGGCAATACGCCGCAGTGCTTCACCGAGATCGCGACAACCGCACACAAACGGGACACGGAATTTGTGTTTATTGATATGATGCTCTTCGTCAGCAGGCGTCAGGACTTCGCTTTCATCAATATAGTCAACACCAATTGCCTCCAAGACCTGAGCTTCAACGAAGTGCCCAATACGTGCTTTCGCCATCACTGGGATCGTTACTGCCTGCTTGATCGCCAGAATCAGTTCTGGATCGCTCATCCGGGCCACGCCACCCTGAGCGCGAATATCGGCTGGCACACGCTCGAGCGCCATCACTGCTACTGCACCAGCTTCCTCGGCGATCCGAGCTTGCTCGGGGGTGACAACATCCATAATGACACCACCCTTAAGCATCTGCGCCAGCCCAACTTTTGTTGTCCACGTTGCTTTTTCCATACAGCCTCGCTCTATGCAAATCGGTGACGTTGATTTATCTCGTCATTTTATTGTACCACGCTGTTCCATGGTGGGCAATGCACCCAAAGGCTGAGTAATGCTTTATGATCATTTTTTGAGCGCCAAGTCACCGGAAATGAACAAAGGAACACAACGGTATAAGGACATCTCGTGGCTCACAACACCCCCAACCCACGCAGTTGTCTGAGCGCTCAGACCGCCGACCTACACCTCGCGGTGCGCAGGGACACGATTGCACGGTGCATCAGTAGACCTGCCACGACAATGCAGTGACGGCATCATCGGTGAATTGATGAGCGGTGACTGCAAGATGTTCGTCGGATCGGGGGGAAGCTGCGCACCTCCGTATGCACAGCAAACGGCTTGGAAAACCCTTTATTCCTCTCTCCTCACATCACCTTTAGCAGGTGGGGTGAAAACTTTGCCCCCTGACCTCTCGATACCACTTGACAAGAGGTCAGACGATAATTATAATTAATGATAACGATATTATATTAACATTTGTTATCATATCAGAAAATGTTAACACACGGTGATAAATATGCACCCCGCCAGTTATCAACGACGATACTTCACCTATTGCTTCCTCATCTCGTGCGAATATCTGCTGCTTGATCAAGCGACGATCTGCAAGGGAGTGATGTCGAACCGGTCAAGCACAAACGGTATTTGGAGCTAGGATGTCTGGCCTAATGCTCGGAGTATAGGGGTTGTCCGTCTGAACACACTATGAGATACGCTGCTTACCACACAGGAGATGTGCAATGTTACACCTTCGCTCGATAGCCTGGATTGGATTATTGATCGTAGTGGTTGGCCTGGTAGCGCCAGCAATGGTACGCTTTATCCTCGAAGGACACGGTCTGTTGATGGAAGAGAACCAGCTCTATGCTGCGCAAGAGCAGATTAGCTGGTTCCGGAGGCATCTCAAGTAATGCGTGGGTCAGAAAGTGCAGGGTAATCCTGTGGCTTACCCTGCACTAACGGAGCAATCCTCAACGGAGGTCTGTCTGGCAAAATGGGATACAACAATCGTTCGATTCCAGAGATGTGCTTACGTGGAAAGTAATAATGATGAGACACCTGTCTAATTAGTAACTCTCGACAAAACTTCACACCGATTTTGGTATATCAGGAAAGGAGTCTCCCGTGATACCTCAGTGGCTTACACACAACCGTCTATACGATCTGGCGCGCAGCGGTCGACGCTTGACACCCTGGTGGGGCGTCATAGGTATTGGTGTCCTCATCGCCTTCGGTTCGCAAATTTTTGCTCTTCCTATCTCAATCGTGTTGTTTTTCCTCGGTATGGTCGAGGAAAACACGGTCAATCAACCGCCACTGGTATCAGGACTGATATTGTCGCTTGTACTAGCGGTTTCCTTTGGTGCTATGATTTTGCTGACCTGGCTGTGGATTCGTTTCTTTGAGAAGCGTTCATTCGTGACCCTTGGCTTTGAGCCGGGTAGGGTCTTCTTTCTATACGGTCGCGGTCTCTTGATCGGCCTAGCATCGTTCACGGCGATTGTAGGACTGTTAGCACCACTGGGGTACATCACGGTAGAAAACAGCAATCCGGAGCAGGTTGGTCTGGCTGCCCTCGGTGGGGTTTTGCTTGTCTTCTTTCCGGGCTGGCTGATTCAGGGCGCTGCCGAAGAGGTTCTTACCCGTGGCTGGATGTTGCCGACACTGGCAGCTCGCTATCGTCCGTGGCTCGGACTGCTCATCTCGTCACTCTTCTTCGCTGTTATGCACGGTCTTAATCCTAACCTGAGCATTCTGGCAATGATTAACCTGGGGTTGTACGGTCTCTTTGCTGCGCTTTATGCGCTGCGCGAAGAATCGTTGTGGGGAATATGCGCCTTTCATTCCATCTGGAATTGGGCACAAGGGAACCTCTTCGGTCTGGAAGTGAGTGGTCAGAGTGTCAGTGGCGGTATGATCTTCAACTTGATGGAGAGCGGGCCTGACTGGTTGACCGGCGGGGCATTCGGGCCAGAGGGCGGATTGGCAACGACTATCGTGCTGTTGTTGAGTATGGCGATCATCTGGTGGTGGCCGACCAGCGGGCAGCAGATGATCACGCAACCAGTAACGACACATCAGTCGTAACTGCAAAAGTCTACCCATTGGCGATCTCAGGAGGGGGCAACACCAATGTTGCCCCTGTTCTTCGTTTCTTATCACCGATTGCGTCCCCGAACGTATCCGGCGCGAAAGGCAATTGCCGCAACGACGGCCACCAGCAGCAGGATGATCAGACATTCAATAAAGCTAATAGTTGACATAGATATTCGGAGCTGAGCTGACGGTAGTTCCGTCATAATGCCAGTATACTGCAACCGATCCACATCATGCTACAATGGCCGTATGATGGAACGGCTGTTCACACTGCATAGTCGCTTGCAAATCACGATTACGGCGGTGATAGTGGTTGGCCTGATCTGGGCGCTGATTGTAGCATGGCGTAACCAGGGTGGGATGCAGCCACTGAGTGGGATATTGCAACTCCTGATAATGGCGCAATCCGCCATTGGTCTTGTGCTACTCTGGCAGGCTGATGTGCTGCGGATGGCGCTCCATGTGATTTACGGGATCGTTGCTGTGGGTTTGATTCCGGCAGCAGAGATTGCGCTACGACATCGCCCCCCACGCAATGCTGGTCTGGCGTATGCCGGCATTATGTTGATGCTCTTGATTGTTGTGGGGCGGTTGTACGAGACGGGAAGGGTTGCCGTTTTTTTCAGATTTCACTGACCAGATGGATGCTGTTAGCAGTATCAAGGATGTGAGTACCCTTGCATGCGATGGGTTGAGCATGCCGCCTGCTGGCTCGCCTTTGACATACTAGACCAGAAAGCGTGAACGGCGTAGATGTTTGCAAGGTCGTTGGTGCCCGTGCTGTGGAGTGTATCTGTCTACCGCTCTCCTTCGCTTCCACACAAAGAGCAGAAGAGAAGAAAACCCTGCCTCCAATCTTGCTGATGCGACGAACGATGGTCGTTGGTCGCGCACCCAGATGACTACGTAGATTGCGTGTCACTGTTAGCAGGCAGTATCTCTCGTTAATTGATCACGTTCGGCTTGTGCAGACAACGCGAAGCTGAAAACACCGGCAAACCCTGGAACGCGACGGGGATTGGTATTCTGTACCATTACTGGCTATAATATTCGGTATCTTAAGCGTGTGGTCTGACCTTTCTATTTTGACACCACGAGGAAGTAACCTATGGACGATGTAGTCATTGTTGGGGCAGCTCGTACCCCCATTGGGCGTTTTAACAGCGCCTACAGCGGACTGAGTGCCATTGATCTGGGTGCAGCCGCGATACAGGCGGCCGTCCAACGAGCCGGGATTGAACCAGACTCAGTTGACGAATGTATTATGGGCTGTGTAGTTACTGCCGGTTTAGGGCAATCACCAGCCCGCCAGGCAGCACTTCGCGCTGGCCTTCCGCACACAGTCGGCGGTTTGACCGTGAACAAAGTGTGTGGCAGCGGTCTCAAGGCCGTGATGATCGGAACCGCTCTGATCCGAGCAGGAGAAGCCGAGGTACTCGTCACCGGTGGTATGGAGCATATGAGCGGAGCGCCCTATGTGCTGCCACAGGCCCGCCACGGCTACCGGCTCGGCCACGGACAGATTATCGATGCTGTGGTACACGATGGCCTGTGGTGTGCGTTTGAAAACCATCATATGGGTGTCGCCGCCGAATGGATTGCCCGTACCTTTCACGTCAGTCGTGAACAGCAGGACGCTTACGCATTACAATCGCATCAACGCGCCATTGCTGCCCAAGACTGTGGCGCCTTTCAGGAAGAGATTGCACCGGTTGCAGTACCAGTGGCAAAAGGACAGGTCAATCTGGTAACCACCGATGAAGGGCCACGCCGTGACACCTCGATGGCTGCCTTGGCCAGACTCAAACCGGCCTTTGTCGCCGATGGTACTGTTACCGCTGGCAATGCCCCTGGCATTACCGACGGTGCAGCAGCGCTGGTCTTGATGCGGGAAAGTCGTGCTGTTCAGCTCGGCTTGCAACCGCTGGCACGGATTGGGGTTGCTGCTCAGGCGGCGGTGAAGCCGCTCGAACTCTTCACGGCACCTGCCTTCGCAATCGAAAAGTTGATGAAACGGGCAGGCCGCACGCTCGATGACTACGATCTCTTTGAAATCAACGAAGCCTTTGCCGCGCAGGTGATAGCAAATCTGCGTGCACTGACACTTGATACCGACCGGGTAAACGTTCACGGTGGTGCGATTGCCCTTGGTCATCCCATTGGCGCAAGTGGTGCTCGTGTTTTGGTGACGCTTATCTCCGCATTACGTCAGCGAGGTGGAAAGCGAGGCATCGCGGCGCTTTGTCTGGGTGGAGGTGAGGCAGTCGCGCTGGAAGTTGAAGTTATGTAGCGAAAGCACTAAACGTTCTACGTTTGCCATTTGTTGCGTCCCCTTCTGATTTCTGCCACAGAAACGGAAGGGGATTTCTATCAGCAACTGCTGCGCAACGGTGAACGGTTGCAGCGACAACTCATTCAACGCTCCCCAAGCGACATACGGCCAATAGCGTTATATCGTCATCAGGAAGCTGACGACCCGAATAGTCTAGTATTGCCTGCGTTATCGCTTCCAGGTGCAAAGCTCCGTTACGGTAATTCACGGTGACAGTCGCCAGCAGTCGTTCTTCACCGAACAGGGTACCATCTGCCGCACGAGCTTCGATACTACCATCGGTATAAGCAAATAAACTATCACCGACCTCTAACAACGTTGTGCCAACAGTAAAACGGGCATTGCCGATCCAACCTACTGCTGGCCCGGTTGGCTCTAGCGTTTCAATACCGCCAGCAGAACGAAAGATATATGGCGGCGGATGCCCGGCGTTGATATAGCTCATGGTTCCGTTGGAAGTATCAATAACCGCACAAAAGATGGTCGAAAACGTGCGACTGCCATGATGATGGCGAGCAATGTATTCATTCGTCATCATTACCGCCTGTAGTGGATCGTTATGATGAATGGCTACCGCTTGCTCGGCAAAGGCACGTAGCAGCGTCCGTGTCAATGCCATGAAGAGTGCCGCCCCTACCCCCTTATCACAAACATCACCGACCAGAACCATCCATCTCTGGTCAGATAGATGGAACACGTCGTAAAAATCGCCGGCCATTTCACGCGCCGACACAAGTTTAGCCGCAATGTGCCAGTTCGTAATTGAAGGTAATGTCGCGGGAAGAAAATCAGCCTGAGTGCGTCGCGCTAACTCTAGTTCATAGCGCATTGCCATCAGATAGGCTTGCTCTTGATCGCGTAATCTTTTTCGCTCAAGACAGGAATCTATTTTGGCATACAACAACGTTGTGTTAATCGGCTTGGTAAGATAGTCCTCGGCACCCGCTTCAATACAGTGCACAACATCGTCAATCTCGTCGAGTGCTGAAACGATGATCACCGGAATATGCTGTAGTTGGGGATCGTGTTTTAGCTGTGTCAAAACCGCTCGCCCATCCATTTCGGGCATCATCAAATCAAGCACGATAAGATCAAATCGCTGCTGACGGGCATAGGTCAGGGCTTGCAACCCCCTGCCCGCAGTCTGCACCGTATGCCCACGCCGGGTTAATTGGCGTTCGAGAAGCAAGCGATTATATTCGCTGTCATCAACAATCAGGATGTGTCCCGATACAGGTTTGTGCATTCTGATTTCAAAAGCATATATCGTTACATAGCCACTGCTATGATACCATATGGCATTCACGCTCTTGCTGATATGCCCTATGGCAAGGCGGTTGCGATACCTCACGGTTGTCGCACATTGAGGAGAGGGGTGCGCGGCACCGCCCTACCCCTCTGCGACTCCCGATGAGTTGGGTGATGGCACCGCCTCACCCCTGGGGGTATTGTGTCGGTGATGCCTGTCGGCACCCAAACGTGGTCTCGGATTGAGGGGAATGACACTTGCAGATGTTCTGCCAATGAGGTCCGTCCGATACTATTTCGACAATATGGAATCGTGCTGAAACCTTCATCACCATCAATGATACGCTGCGGACCTGGCGCGACACGCGCTGAATCGCGACTCGGAGCCATCGAACAGCGTCCTCGATTCCCAAGCCGTCACAACGACCGCAGGAGGTGGCACACGCGACGACGATATGCTGAGGTTCCAATAGGTTCTTGGTGCGTGTGCTCGTGCATCTAGCCGACAGCTCGGATACCGAAAGGGCAGGACGACTATTGGCAGCGCATCATCCCTCCGTTTCGCGGATGCATGAGTTTCACGGGACAAAGGGGAAAACAAGGGATCGCTGCATGGATGCACCAGCATTCAGCGATATGCCTGCACATCATTGTACTCAATGATTGCTCGAAGGCTATGCGGAGCAGCTAACAGACCAATTTGTGGTTGTAACAGAAAGGCAGGTTCGTTTTGCTCGTATACGATGAAGGATACCAGTTTTTCGGATAGGCTCTATGATCGTTCCCTGGCGCGCTGATAGGCCAGCTCAGCAATTGGGGCGAGCTGATCCCAGCGTAGACGTTGGGCTGCGGCAAGGACAGCAGTACGTAGACGTGTACGTACCGTCTCATCGGCAAGCACGTGAATGACAGCCGTCGCCAATGCGGTTGCGTTGCCCGGAGGAACCAGGATACCGGCATCAGGCGCAAGGTAATCGCGTGCCGCACCCACGTCACTGGCGACAATAGGGATACCGACGGCCATCAGCTCAACCAATTTGGCCATTCCCCGTGCCCGATTGATCAACGTATCACGTATTGGCACCAACGCGACATCGGCACTGGCGAGCAGGGCTGAGATAGCCGATGGCTCGAGCCAACCGCGATAATCGATCATCGCTGCACAATCAAGAGCTTTAGCAAGCGCCAACAATCGCTGCTCTTCTCCGCGCTCACCTTTGCCGATCAGAATAAGACGGGCATCAGGACGGGATCGATGCACAAGCGCTAACGCCATCACTACTTCTACCAGATCAAGCTCCCAAAAGCGGGTGTAGAGGACTATTGTTGGTTGCGATGATGGTTGCCAGCGGAATAAGCCCGGAGACGACGCACCATTGGGCAAATAGAAGACACGTTGCGGTGGGACACCCATGGCCCACACCAGGGTTTCCAGCGTGTGCGAAACAACGGTTACTGCTCTGGCTCGACGTGGCAAATCGCGCTCTTGCCAGGCAAAGAATGCTTTGGCCGGTGCAGGATATGGCAACAGTTCATTCCAGCCCCCTGGCCCTTCCCAATCATCGCAATCGACAACCAACGGTATCTGACCACGCGCTAATGCCGCCAACCCGCCAAACCCTTTTGGTTTGAAAAGATGGATAACATCGGCGTGAGTCTGCCGGGCAGCCCACCAGAGAGCTATCGTATGCCAGAGTGCTGCCGGTAGACCGGTAAACGGTGGGGAAACGGTATGAGTAACCGCTACCCCAGTAATGTAACGGGTTGTACCACCATCAGCAGGATTGTGAATCGGTGGCGCAACAATATTGACTGTATGCCCACGCTGCTGTAATGCTTGCGCTAATGGCAGCATGCGGGCAAGCAATGTGCCCTTCGGTCGAATACCGAAGGGCGCAATCATCGTAATCCGCATCAGCGACCAGCACGAATAATTTTCATCATCTCATCAACTCGAGTGACTTTGACCCTCGGTCGCCCCTGAGCTGCCCCCTGAGCCGTTTCATACGCATCGAGCCGTTGCCAATCAGCATAAGTCACAAAATCAATCCCGCGTTCGCGTAGCAGGTCGGCAATATCGTCGTTCTGGGGTGCGCCGGGTAAATTGGGTAGATCGGCCAGCATGCTGTTAACAGTTGCTACCGCATCCGGCTTGTTGGTCCCAATAACCCCCGAAGGACCACGTTTGATCCAGCCTACCACATATTCACCTGGTACCAGATCACCATTCGGAGCGGTCAGCACTCGTCCATCACGGTTGGGAATAGTGCCACTGGCTTCATCAAAGGGCACACCGGGTAATGGTTCACCCCGATACCCGACCGAGCGGAGAACCATCCCGCAGCTCAATTCCTCGGTAATGCCGGTCCCGCGTGGACGCAAACTTCCATCGGCGGCCTGCACCAATTGATTGCGCTCAATAGTCACTCCCGTCACTCGTCCATTAGCGCCGTGGATCGCAATTGGCGAGACCAGGAAGCGCATCACAATGCGGCGTGGCGCGCCCGTAGCGCCACGAGCCGCATAGGCCCGCAACAGCTCCACATTCTTCGCTGCGGTCTTATCCTCGGCGAGCGCTGCTTCACTCAGCGGATCAAGTTCAAGGTCGGCCGGGTCAACAATCACATCAACACCACGCAATTCGCCAAACTCTTTTAGTTCAGGGTTAGTGAACGCAGCTTGTGCTGGCCCACGCCGTCCAAGCATAACCACTTCACGCACTTTGCTCTGTCGTAATGCAGTCAGAGCGTGGTCGGCAATGTCGGTTTTTGCCAGATCATCGGGATCGCTTACCAGAATGCGTGTAACGTCCATTGCCACATTCCCATTCCCGACGACCACAACTCGTTCGACGTTCAAGTCTACTTTCAGATCGCGATAGTCGGGACGACCGTTGTACCATCCCACAAAGGCAGTTGCCGGCATACTGCCGAAGAGGTCTTCACCGGGAATGCCCATCCGGCGATCCGACTGAGCACCGACTGCATAGACGATCTGGTCATAGCGAGCACGCAAATCAGCGTGGGTAATATCAACGCCAAAAGTCACATTTCCAAAGTAGCGCACACTGCTGTGAGCCGCCAGCTTGTCATAGACGCGGGTTACGGCTTTAATCGATTGATGATCAGGGGCTACCCCCTCGCGTACCAGACCGTAAGGGGTTGGGAAACGATTAAAGATATCGATCTGGCAGACGAGATTCTTCTGCTTGAGGAGGGCCTCAACGGTGTAAAAACCAGCCGGGCCGGCGCCGATGATTGCTACACGCAGCGGGCGCTGTGCACTTCCAAGGGGTTCACTCACGGTGTACTCCTTTGCTGTCGTTTTGTTATGCTCTTCCTGATTGTGATTTACTGCACAGATTGGAAGCAATGTACCACGTATGTTACGTCATGTCAAATGATGCCCATGAGCCGTAGAACGTTTCAACATGTCTACCTTGCCAGCACTGAGAAGGATGGCAAGGAATATTCTGATCTGTCAGCAGCGCGTGCGAAGATGCGCCGCTTCTCGTTTCGCCAGTGGTGTGGGGCCACGTGCCTGTTGCCTAGCCGGTCATGTTCTTTACCGCATTGGAAAGGGGGCGTTCTCGCCAGCCCCTCTTGCATGGAAGCGATGGTATCCCGATATACGACAAACGATAGTTCAATGCTATGCTCTACATGACAAACGCCAGCGGTCCGCTTTCCCAGCCACGAGAGGTCTGGAAATGTTGAAAACCGCTGGCGAATGTTGAGTGTCCAGCACTGCTGAACCGTTACATCCCCACAATACCCATCCCGCCGCGACCGGCGCGACGGATGCGCTCTATCGTTGACCAACGCGGTGGAACCGGTGTACGCATCGGTGGCATCCCCTGTGCGATCAGACGCATCGAGTCTTGCCAGCGTGTCGTCGATGCAGGTTGGTCGTTGATTGCAACTTCCTCTTCGGTCAGCAACGTCATAATTGCGGCCACTGCTGCCGCAGCCTCTTCTGCAGAGGGAGAACCTGTTGTTGTGAACTGCATCGGTTTACCTCTTCTGTAGGTGAATTACCGGCGTGACAGCAAACGTTGTACCATAACGCGCTGGGCTGTAAGCTCACGTTCGGCAGGTAACGGAGCTAGTTCAACCTGTGTGCCGTACCGTCGCCGTAGAGCCAGTTCGATTAAATGATCGGTCAGTTGAGGATTTTTAGGTAACAAGGCACCATGAAGATAACAGCCAAAGGTGTTGCGATAGATGGCACCACCCTTACGATCCTGACCGTTATCACCATAGCCAACCAATACACGTCCTAACGGTTGTACACCAGGGCCGTGAAAGGTGCGGCCACTGTGATTCTCGAAGCCGACCAATTGCCACGGCCCCTTCCCCAGATCGACCTCAATCACAATATTACCAATCATACGACGTTTACCGGCAATAGTGTAAACATCAAGCACACCCAGGCCAGGTAAGCGCTCGCCGGTATGGGTAAGAAAGTAATGGCCCAGCAATTGATAACCGCCACAGATCGCCAGTACCACCAGATCAGCGGCAATCGCTGCCCGCAACCCTGGTCCCTGGCGCTCGATCAAATCGCTGGCTATCAATGCCTGACCACTATCCTGACCACCGCCGAAAAACGCCAGGTCCATTGTCTGCCAGTCAACGGTGTCGCCGGGATTGACAGGTATGACCTCAAGCGCAATATGACGGCGTTGACACCGTTGACGGAGGGCAATGATGTTTCCGCGATCACCGTACACGTTCATGTGATCTGGATAGAGATGGGCCAGTCGCAGGGTCAGTTGCATATTCACGCTCGCACGAGATAATCACCTTCGCCGATCCAGGTGTAGGTGGTGAGCTCGCGTAACCCCATTGGGCCACGGGCGTGCAAGCGATTAGTCGAAATCGCTACTTCTGCACCCAGGCCAAATTGACCACCATCGTTAAAGCGTGTGCTGGCATTAACAAAAACGGCAGTAGCGTCAACTTCACGGGTGAAACGTTTGGCACTGACCGGGTCACCGGTTAGAATAGCCTCTGAATGACCACCGTAGAGGGCAATGTGATCGAGCGCCTCATCGATACTGCCAACAATCTTGATAGCAACAATCAACGCCAGGAACTCACAACCAAAATCGGTTGGGCTGGCCGGTTTTACATTCCAGCTTTCGTGACCAGGGGCATCAGTCAGAATCGCCAATGCTTCGAGGTCACAACGCATTTCAACGCCATGTTGCGCGAGTGCGGCTGCGACCATTGGTAAAAAGACCGGTGCGGCATCACGGTGCACAAGCAAGGTATCGAGCGCATTACAGGCCCCTGGTCGTTGCACCTTTGCATTAACGATAACCGGTACGGCACGGGCGAAATTCGCACTTGGTTCGACGTAGATGTGACTGACACCCATACCACCGACAATCACAGGAACTGTAGCATTCTCAACACAGAAGCGATGCAAACTGGCACCACCACGCGGAATAATCATATCAACGTAGCGATCAAGTCGTAACAACTGCCGTACTAGCTCACGATCAGGATCGGTGATACTTTGTACCGCGAATGACGGTAATCCGGCCTGTTCCAAAGCCGATGCAATAACCCTCGTCGTTACCGCAACACTCCGAGCAATATCGCTGCCACCACGTAAAATAACGGCGTTACCGGCTTTCAGGCACAGTGAAGCAATATCAATCGTAACGTTGGGGCGAGCTTCATAGATTGCGCCAATTACCCCAATTGGAACGCGCCGCTTATAAAGTCGCAAACCTGATGGGAGTTCACGTTGATCGAAGATTTCACCGACAGGATCAGGCAAAGCGGCAACATTGCGGCAATCCTTGGCAATGGTCGCCAGCCGCGATGGGTTGAGCAGCATTCGATCAATGATTGCCGGAGGAGTACCGGCTTTCTCGGCATCGGCAACATCAGCGGCGTTAGCTTCAAGAATCTCCTGTTGCTGTGCCAATAACCCATCAGCAATTGCATGCAATGCCGCATTTTTTTGTTCAGTTGATAATTTTGCCAATGCACGGGCTGCCGTCTTGGCCCGTCGTCCAATCATCTCCAGGTCAATCATGTTGAGAACCTCCCCTGTCCTGTTCATCGTATCGGCGACGCTCTACTTCCAGGTAGTTACGGGCTCGTTCAAAGCGATCTTGCAGCTCACCGTGTCGGTACGCTTGCCAGAGAAACCAAACGGCTGCCAGGGTCAGGCCACCGCCAATTACCATGAACGGTACCAGAGCTGCTGAAAAGAGATTAGAAGTGGCAATGACCAGCATCGCGGCTGCACCCAGAGCAAATGCTCGGCGACGGCGTGAACCAGCGGTGCTGCGTCGGTATTGATCAACGAGCAGGACACCGAGAATAAATGCCACAATTGCACGAATGATTTCAAGGCCCATACTGATTTCCATGGTCTGTTATTTGTTGCATTGTACCACGAACGAACGCTAGGGTTGTGTCTGCATGGTTCGTTTTGAGATAGGAGGGGAGAGGGGAGGTTGGTTCCCTCACCTTCCCCCCACCCCCCTTCCTCTCCCGCAGCGCGGGAGAGGAAGGGGGGATGGCTACCCCCGCACCTTCCCTTTTGCCCCCTTGCCTCTTCTACAACGGGAGAGGAAGGGGGAAGTTGGTTCCCTCACCTTCCCCTTTGCCCCCTTCCTCTTCTACAACGGGAGAGAAAGGGGGGTGGGTGGCTCCTTCTCACGAGATGGTCGCACAGGTACGGTACGTGCCCAATGAGAAAGCTGAGTTTCTGATCACCCTCTGCGACAATCGGAACCAGATGCACTCTAAACTCACAGTTGTGGTACTATGCAATAATAAGGCAGTGATGCCCGTCGCCGTGACGGGCATTTTTGTGTATTTCATCCAGAATAAGAGGTGAAGGTTATGTCGGTTGGGGTGGCTTATACGCTGACCTTGCGTTGTCAAATTGAAAACCGTCCGGGGATGCTTGGACGATTAACAACCTTAATTGGCGAGGTCGGTGGTGACATTGGTGCGATTGATATTGTGCGTGCCGAGCGTAACATCATAGTGCGCGACATTACCGTGCGCGTACAAGATGAGCAGCACGGCGAACAATTGGTATCAGCAATCAATTCGTTGCAAAACATCAAAGTGCTTCAGGTAAGCGACCGTGTCTTTCTCACGCACCTTGGCGGTAAGTTAGCCACCCAGAGTCGGGTACCTCTCAAGACACGCGATGATCTTTCGCTGGCCTACACGCCGGGCGTTGCGCGTGTTTGTCGGGCTATTGCCGACGATCCCGAAAAAGTTTACTCACTGACATGGAAGGGTAACAGTGTCGCTGTGGTCAGTGACGGTTCGGCTATTCTTGGTCTTGGCAATCTAGGCCCAGAAGCTGCTATGCCGGTGATGGAGGGCAAAGCAATCCTTTTCAAAGAGCTAGCCAATATTGATGCGGTACCAATCTGTCTGCGCTCGCAAGACCCTGATGTGATTGTACAAACGGTCGAACAGATTGCGCCGAGCTTTGGTGGAATTAATCTGGAAGACATTGCCGCGCCCAATTGTTTTATTGTCGAAGGACGGCTGGAAGAGAGTCTTGATCTGCCGGTGATGCATGATGATCAGCACGGTACTGCTGTTGTGGTATTGGCTGCTTTGCGTAATGCGTTGCGAATCGTTGGCAAGCGGCTGAACGATGTACGAGTGGTTGTTAACGGTGTTGGCGCAGCCGGGACCGCGATTATCCGTACCCTGATTGAAGCCGGGATTGGGGAAATCACGGCGGTTGATCGGTTTGGGATTCTGATTGAGGACGATTACGCACGACAGACGCCGATGCAGCGAATCATTGCCTCGCAGACCAATCGTGATCGACGGCGTGGTAATCTGGCGGTGGCGCTTCAGGGGGCTGATGTGTTTATTGGGGTTTCACGTGGCAATATTCTCACACCTGATCACATAACAGCAATGGCAAGCGATCCAATCGTGTTTGCGCTGGCAAACCCCATTCCCGAAGGTGATCCCGATATGCTCCGTCAGTATGCGCGCGTGGTTGCTACCGGACGCAGTGATCAGCCTAATCAAATAAACAACGTCTTGAGTTTCCCTGGCATCTTCCGCGGCGCACTTGATGTACACGCTCGCCGAATTACCTCAGCGATGCGTTTAGCTGCGGCTGATGCTCTGGCCACGGTGATCCCACCTGAAGAGATGAACGAAGATTACATTGTGCCCAGCGTGTTCAATCGTCAGATTGTACCGACAGTCGCCGCTGCGGTTGCTCAGGCAGCAATTGCCGATGGTGTGGCCCGTCGCAAATATATGCCGGGTGATTGAATTCAAGGGGCAGGTTGAGCTTCAGTGTTTATGCTGAGCCAAACCCGCCACTGAGCTTCGAGGGTAGAGAGATCAACACCGTAGACCTCTTGATAAGCGGCACTGCCAACGTCGTCAGCGCCGCTCTGATAAAGTCTGTCAAAGGCCTCTCGTCCATACGTCTTGAGCAGGTATTCGACAAAGCAGGCCCACTGGTAGTAGAGGGTGTTCATTTCATCTGCGGACCGACCACGATGATTGCTTACCAGTGGCAAAGTTGCATAACCGCTCAGGAAGGTGCGGAAGTCTGGTTGACTCCCCAGCCAGTAGTAACCTGCGCCCCAGGTTGCCCAGCCTTCAAGCAAGATAGGATCACTTCGCAGGTGTGCAGGACCGTAGTGGTCGTGAGCCAGTTGATGTACAAACTCATGAGCGAGGATGGCAACGGCGCGAGACAGCGGCAGGTTAGCACAAGTAAACACTTGAACTTCGCGAATATCAGTGTAGGCAACGCCATGCAATGCGCAATCCGGGCTAGCAGTAATGACGACGGTGATTGGCCCGTTGAGTCGGGTTGCAGTACGGACACTCACATACGCCAGTGCTGTGTAAAGTTCGGCAGTTATTGCGTTGATGCTCACATCGTCCGGTACGGCGTGCGATCCTACCCTGATTCGTAAGAGTTCATTACTTGTCGGTTGTACCGTATCATCACTGCGTGCTGGAATGTTCCCAACCGGGTTGAGATCACCGACTAGCCGGCCCAGTTTCGGTGGCTGGTTCATCTGCATGAACACAATCAGCGTCGCCAGCATTGTTATACTCAGTACTGCCAGCCAATGGATTTTTAGTTCCCGATCCATTCCAGCCCCGCCTTACGATCCCATTATTCCGCGCAGCTCACCTCATATTGTGACCGTTCACTACTGTGCGGCGTAGCCGCAATGACAATCAACACACCTTGCTCGTTGGAGTTGAGCGTTGCAGTAGCGGTACCGTCGGCGTCTGGCACAAGTGCTTCCACCGTGATGCGACCGTCGGAAGCCGTGCGTACCAGTCGTAATTCCCACAGTTGAGGCAAATCACCGTCTATCCGTACAAAACCGGCAGCCTCCCAGTCTCCGGTACCAGATTCTACATCATCGCGAAACCCAATTTCGGGAATAGCGATATTATCGATCAACATACCTGGTGCATGCACGCCCTGATCGTTAATTGACCAGAAACGTAACAGAATTGCTTGGCCCGCAAAGGGGGTAAGATCCATCTGCTCAGTCACCCAGAGACCACGTAGACCATCCTCCAGATTTGCGTCCGGTCGTCCCGATACGCCGGTCAGCCCATGACCGTAATTGACCCCCTGCGGATCGTAGTCGGTTGTCCACTTGCCGGGCAGTGTCTCCCAGGTTTGCCCCCCGTCAGTTGAGACAGTCACGAAGGCGTAATCGTAATCATCCTCAATCTCAAACCAGGTATCGAATGTGAGCGTTGCCGAGCTTACGTTGCGTAGATCAACGACCCGCGTCAGGGTCGCAATACTGTCATCGCCACGGTTGCTCCACCAGGCGTAGCGCCCACGTGGCATCTGACCCGCAATACGCACCGTCTGATCGCCTCGAAATATGACTGTTCGCGTCTTGCGGGGAAGAGCGAGATAATCGATCCCAAATTGAACAACGTCATCACGATAGAGATTGCCAATCGGTGTCGGTCGTACTTTACGCGGGAGCAGATTGGATAGCTCAGTGCCGGTATCGTAGGTATATCGCCCATCGCCAACCCGTGGATCATTGATCAGGTTCGCAACGGCCCAGTCGGCGACGATCTGACGGAAATGACCAATATCAGGGCGTACTTTGGCCGCTAACTCGACAAATGCTTCCAAATTATTACCGGCATCAGCCCGAATCAGAGGGCGTAACTGCTCTTTACCGGCATATTGAGCGTAGATGTAGCGCATGAAGAGGTGCGCTGCACCGTAATGTACACCTGACTGACCGGGTGCAAATCCCCAACCGGTCAACTGAATATCAGTGTTGCGCAGGTAAAGTGGAATAAAGCCCTCGCTCTGGAATCCGTTCAAGTCTTCCGAAAGCTGTGACATTCCTTCATTGAGCCAGAGCGCACTGCCGGGTTGTTCATTCTGATGGATCATGTGTTGGAACTCGTGAGCTAGCACATCGAGATAGGTATCACTATCAAATGGCATCAGATCGATGTTCATAAAAAACATCTCACGCTCGTTGCTGTAGCGATTGACCTGGCGGGGAAGCGAGTCGCTCGATGAGTAGTAGCCAAGAATCTGCTTGCTCCGCTCGACGGCATTGAGAATAGTGATTCGGTTATCACCATCAACACCAGGTTGAATTTCGCTGCCGAAAATCTCGCGTGTGCGCGGGTAGATCTCCCTTTCAAAAGTACGGGCAGCCCGCTCAAGCGCAGCCTGATTGTAGGGTACACCAACTTCGACATACATCAGCACCACCGGCCCAGCGTAGCGCAATTCGGCAGTAATCTCGTATTGAGTGTCGGTACCGAAATCGGTGACAAAAAACGTGCGACGCTCGCCAACCTGTACCTCGAGCGGTTCAGTTCGCGCCACATTCGGACACTCATCAGGTGCTGGTCGGCAGCTTCCGAGTTGTCGTGCCAGCTCTATCTGATCACGCGGCAGACGCCTGGCTGCGTCGAGCAAGGCGATCTCGTCGATCTGAGAAGAGGGTTCGGGAGTGCTCTCTGCTACAGCGGTGGACGGACGGGGAGGGGCATTCGTCGAGCCGACAACCGGTTTCGATACGGCAGTAGGTGTTACCGGCCCAGAATCACCCGGTGCCATACAACCTACCAGTGCCAGGAGGATGAGAAGAAGGGAGCTGAGGAGATTGCGTTTCATAATATCGTTTATTCCTTATCAGAAGGATTGATGGGCAGGCAACCCTCGTCATAGGGGTTCACCATCATTATGGTTGATCTTTGCGCACAATGCAACCCACGTACTGCGGTGGAACGAGAGTGCAGCGCCATGCTGTCTCTTCATCGATTTCAACACCAAGTGGTATAGGATCGAGGACGAAAGTTATCTCGTCACTCGGCGTAAGTAGGTCGGTACATCTGCGATGCTCATCACAGGAAGCCAAAAACGGGCATCACTCGCCATTGAGTAATGCCCGTCGAAGGGGGGAGGGGGGAGCTATCTATGTGAACGCGCTACATACTCCTGGCTACTAAACCGCTATGGCAGTATTGTTGCCCCGGTTCGCCATCGCACGCAAACGCGAGATGCGTTTGTGGGTCTCAGGGTGAGTGCGGAAGAGACCAGCCAGCCCACCCAAAACCGGATTGACTATGTACATGTGTGCAGTTGCTGGACGTGCCTCTTCCATAGGCATCCGACCTGCTGCCCACTCTAGTTTCTCAAGAGCGCTTGCCAACGGTAGCGGGTTGCCGAGAATTTGCGCACCGCCTGCATCGGCCATGTACTCACGCGAGCGCGAGATAGCCATCTGGATGATGAGGGCCATAATCGGCGCTAACATCGCGGTTAAAACACCTCCGATTAAGCCAGCTATTCCACCGCCTTCTTCCTCATCGCTACCACCAAGACCGGCGAAGATCATCCCCCACATGACCATATCGGCTAACATACCGATAGCACCAGCGATAGAGGCAGCGATTGAAGAGATAAGGGTGTCACGGTGCTTGATGTGGGCTAGCTCATGGGCAATCACACCGGCAAGCTCCTCGTGCGTCAGTAACCGAGCAATACCGGTAGTAACGGCGACCGCACCATGAGCGGGATCGCGACCGGTAGCAAAGGCGTTTGGTGCATCGGTGTCGATAATGTAGACACGCGGTTTGGGAATACCTGCACGCCGTGACAGTTCTTCAACCATGGCGTGAAGTTCTGGCGCCTCATCAGGAGAGACTTCCTGGGCGCCACTCATTTTGAGTGCCAGCGTGTCAGAGAACCACCAGGCACCCATATTCATCGCTACGGCCAGCACAAGAGCAATAATCATACCGAGCTGGCCGCCAATAGCACCACCGATGACGATGAACAGACCGGTGAGCAGACCAAGCAAACCAACAGTCTTCAAGCTATTGACCAACATTGTCACAGCGTTTCCTCCACATCTATCAATACTATCCGAGACAGGATGCTTTCACATGCACTACCAGTATAACCAGCGCTAAAGCGCAAACCAAGGGATGGCATTCCTGACTGAATGGGGAGAAGTTCCCACTAGAAAGAAGGAGGGGACCTGAATTGCCGTCTCTGCTGACCGCAGGATGTGGGTATGGGAATCCCCACGCCATAAGTGATGAGGTGCTGGTTTGCCAACCGATGGGTGCAAGCCACCCACCGCACAACGCGGTTCGGCGGCCGGCGTACCTGGGCGACTACAGGTTGGGAGTTATCGGCACCAGGTACGAGATGTTCGCCGGTGTTACGTCGCTGTTATACTGTCTGCTAAGCAAAGGTGTGCTGAAGCAGAGCACGCTGAAAGTCGTGCTATGATCCGCGATTCTGCCTGACAGAATGATGAGGTGTAGTCAATCCGTATCTAGCGGCTTCAATCCTGCCTCGATCTGTGCTCGTCGTGGTTCAAGAAATGGTGGCAGTGCTAATCGTTCGCCAAGAGTATCGGTTGGCTCATCGACAGCGAAACCCGGTTCATCAGTAGCTAGTTCAAAGAGAATACCATTCGGTTCGCGAACATAGATGCTGCGAAAATAGTAGCGATCCACGATCCCGCTATTGGGAATCCGCAACTCACGGAGCCAGCGCGCCCAATCCTGATGTTCGACAAAGGTTGAGACACGAAAGGCAACATGATGGACACCGCCAGCACCTGCTTGCGCTATCGGTAGATTGGGTTGAGCAACGACATGAACCTCGGCTGCCGGGCCACCTTGTCCGATCGTGTAGACGTGTACAGGCTGTTCAGGGAAGTCGGGGTGAACATACGTGTGGTGGAGTTGCATACCCAACACTAGCCGGAGCATAGCGTCCGTCAACTCGAGACGGGGCACACTTAACAGCACTGGCCCCAAGCCACGAATCTGGTACTCAACAGGCACCGGACTGCGTTGCCACGGCACAAACTCACCAATCCCACCATCATCAACAAGCATCAGACGTTGCCCTTCGGGGTCTTCCAGGTCAAGGGTTAGACGGTTATCGCGTTGCACGATGTCACCAACCCATACCCCGGTCGTGCGCAGATGCTCAGCCCACCACGCTAGAGCTTCAGATCCGTTGACCCGCAGTCCGGTACGAATGATGCTGCAAGTGCCACGATGTGCCACGATGTTCAGGCGGCAATGGCCAATCAAAGAAGGTCAGATCACTACCGGGAGTACCTGCGCCATCGGCGTAGAACAGGTGATAAGCGCTGGTATCATCTTGATTGACGGTTCGTTTAACCAGCCGCATCCCAAGAACGCGACTGTAGAAAGCGTAATTTTGGCGAATAGTGGCTGAGATAGCAGTAACGTGATGAAGACCGGTAAGTTGTCGCATGAGTTTTCGCTTTCACGTCGGGCATGCTAGCGCAATTCCGGTGGTGGAACCAGACCACGCTGCACAGCGACAATGGCCGCTTGGGTGCGGTTGCTTACGCCTAGTTTCTGAAAAATTTCGCTCAGACGATTACCAACCGTCTTTTCGGCCAGACTCAACTTGAGGGCAATTGCCCGGTTATCATCACCCTGCGCAACCAGCGCCAGAATATCACGTTCACGTGGCGTCAATACTTCATTCAAGGCTGGCATTGTATCATTGCGACGGAGAAGTTCAAGGACACGTGCCGCAGCACTTCCGGCCAATGCTGCTTCACCACGATGTACCACATGAATGGCTTCAATCAGTTCGGTTGCATCAGCATCTTTCAACAAGTAAGCATTAGCGCCGGCGCGCAGTGCTTCGAGCACTGTTTGCTCATCGCGGTGCATCGTCAGGACGACACAGCGTGTCTGTGGACTAACCTGCGCAATCTGGCGAGCAGCCTCGATACCGGTCATCACCGGCATTGAAACATCAAGCAAGGCGATGTCAGGAGAGGTGGTTTTAGCTGCCTCAACGGCTGCCGCACCATCGCGTACTTCGGCGACAACCTGAAACCCGCCTTTACGCTCAAGAATCTCGCGCAGGCCTTGCCGGAACATGGTATGGTCATCGGCGAGTAAGATAGTTATCGGCTTACTCATCGTGCCTCCGAAATCTAGTCGAGCATAGGCGCTAAACCTTTCGCCTATGCTACCGATACGGGCGAACACATCCGCTTGTGCTCACTACTCACCGTACAACTGGAGCAGCTCGCGCCATTCGCCGGTCAACTCATCGCGTCGGGCTGCATAGTAGATGTGGGTAGTTCCCTGCTCATCAACGTACACCAGATCGACCTGTGAACGCATCGGACGCAGATAGCCAATGTTCCCCCACCATCGCACCTTATCTTCATCGAGTGGAATATCCTGGTGGTACATTCGTGCTGCATATTCACGTACCGTACCAGGCTCGATGTCTTGTAAACGCCACGGTGCGCCACTCACATCGCCTGTGCGCAGATTACGGAAGGTGTAGAGCCAGTCACCATCTTCTGCGCGGACGGCATTCACAACTTCAATTCCGGTGCGCGGGCGTGGTACACGGATGAGCGCCAGCCATGCCTCTGACAGCTTCTCACGTGGGACGCCATTGTATTCCTGTACCACGCCCGTGTCTTTATCTTTCATCACCAGATCGAACCGTGGCAGACCATCATTGTCAACGGTAATGCGGACAATGCCGCCGCGACCGCGCCAGCGAATGCGCCGTTCACCCCAGGATTCGATGTCAGGTGGGGGTACTGGCTCGAGCGGCTCCTCTTGATCGAAATCGGCGGTATCAGTCTCAATGCGGGCCCCTGCTTCCTGTAAGAGACTCATCCAGGACTCACCGAGACCCCAATCACTGACACCGTAGAAAATATGGTCAATCACACCGTTCTGATCGCGGTGTACGAGATCATATTTCACCCGTGATCCCTGCCGATAGGCCCGCCAGAGACCGAGCCGCCCGCGCCAGCGTACCTGGCTTTGGAGATCAATCCGACCTTCCCGTAGGTCTTCGTGGCGTCCAATCGCGTAGGCCCACAACCCCTGTGCCCGATCACGAGTGACACCGACAGTTGTACGGAGATCGCGTACTTCGTACACCCATGATCCACCACGTCGCTGACTACTGACAATCTCGACGCCAGAACGGGGCAATTCAAGCGTTTCACCATTGTCGAGCGCTGAAGGTTCTCCGACCGCTATGGCCTGACGGCAGAGCTGAATGATCTCGCTCCGATTGGCGACCACGGTCTCATTATCACGACGGATGTAGATGGCGCCGTTACTACCAACGTAGGGTGGCGGGTCCTGCATCTTAACTTCTACCCGAATGACATCACGACCTTCGTAGTGCATCAGCTCAAATGACAGATAGGGTTGAGGTGTAAGGTGCTCGGCAATACTCTGGCGGAGTGCTTCGGTCACCTGATCAGGGCGTTCAACACCAATCACCTGGCCGCCCGGTTCGCAGCCGATGATCAGAACACCGCCGCCAATATTGGCCAACGCAGCAATGTCGGGCCAGAGTGACACAGCCGCCGCCGCATCATGAACGGCGTGCAGTATCTGACGTTCACTGTTGCCACTGAAACGGGCGACATCGATTGACCACTGTTTCTGATCACGTTTCGGTACACGTACCCGATCAAAATCCTGGCTAGAAAAGAGCGCCTTCAGCGCCTCGAAGCTTCGTTCGGGCAGGAGCGCCTCGAAATACCGATCACCGATCCCGTGACGATGGAGCGCTTGGGCGTCTGATTCGGGTAGGCGACGGAGGCGATGGGCATCACTACCCTGAATGCAAAACATCCGGCGCTCGTAATGCTCGGTTTTCCCATTGTAGAAACCGGGCGAGGTAAACTTTTCGTGATCGGTATAGAAATTAATAAACTCCAGCGCATGCAGATACGGGCTTTGCGTGACAGCCACCCGCGCCTGACCGCTCGTTCCTAAACGGAGCGTTTCGGTAATGACACCGTTTGGTCCATTGGCATGAGCAGCGATCACGATACCCCCGGCACGATGAATAATCTCGTAGGCTTCGGTTACATGGCGAGTATTAGCTACACTGCACACACCATTCTTCAGAACTTCGGCTGGAATACCGAGTTGTAACAGAGTTGCTTCAATCAGACTCAGCGGCCGATTTGGTGGAAAGATGCCAAGAATATGGGCACCAAAATGTGACGTGAACTCAAAACCCGGCAAAACGGTAATCTTGTCGAGTAGACGCCGATATTCTGCCAGTCGCGTTGCTTCCTCTCCTGTCAGGCGACCGGCCTTTTCCAGTACGGTCAGAAACTCAAGTTCACGTTGAAACTGCTCATATCCTGCGACTGTATTATGGTCGGTGAACGCGATAATCTCAAGACCACGGCGCTCGGCTTCTTGCAGAATGTCAAGGTAAGAAACGTTCGGTTCAGCGTAATCCTCTGAAGCTGGTGTGTGCAGGTGCAAATCAACCCGAATCCAACGCATTTCGCTGCGTTCTTCTCCTGTTGTGTTCATATTGCAAAAACCTTAGACTTTCAGAACTTTTTAACATGCTTTTAGATTGTCTCTCGTTTTTGAATAGTCTATTCTGATAGTGAAATGGAATGATGCGAAAGACCTCCTCTGTAGCAACTACCGTCAGCTTGACCTCAAGGGTTGCTGTGTCTATTTAACCCTGTATTGATAGTATACCAGATTCGGGCAAGCTCCATGATGATGCCAATGAGGAAGGCGGGGATTTTCAGAGGTCTCAGTTTTTGGTTGTATTCACCGATGAACGTCTTTCACACCCGCCGAGCAGCCTCGCTCTGCGCAATCCACCACAAGCACGAGCCGCTAACCCGCATGATGCAGTGCGTAACAACAAATTGGTTGGCGTCCCCCGCCCCCCGCAAGCACGGGCAAGGAGGAACTTTCCCTACAATACACTGACGAGCATTATCGCCGCGCTTGTGGGAGGTCGAACCGTAGACCTCTGTTCGAGCAGGATGGTACCTCTTCAGCGTTCATTCCTCTTTTTGCGCTCCAATCTCCAGGGCCGGGTGAGAACGTTAAAAAGCCCTCATTGCCGGGAAGAAGGTATTGCAGGATTGGTTCTGTTGTGTCATAATGCGGACGGGTATTCCCAACAATTTAATGATGTCAAACATGTCGGCCCTGCCTTACTTCGATGGCTTGTTCAATTTCTTGCCGACATGCAAAATATTCATTTTTAGAACTAGCATGATGTCGAAGCATTTGCTATAATGCAATTAGATGCGCATGGTGGTAAATCTGTTCAGGATTGCGCTGGGAATACTATGCCTTCCACACGCGCCGAGCGTCTTTCTGGGAAGGGGATGGGTAAAGGCAATTCGTACCCGGGTATCCTCGCGTTATCAGCAACGAGTGCTTTACCGAGTATGGAATGGTCAGCTCTTCACTCCCGGTGTGGGGCTGTGCAATCGGCATAACAGAGAGGAACCGCTTACAGCACTGATCGACGTGCTGTGAGCTGCTTGCTGTGGATGATGAGAAGAAGAGGTTGTCATCACAGCAGGAAAGAGGAGTGTCCTATGCCAGATGAAAACGGATTTGGTCGCCAGTGTGTGCGGACCATCAACAGCGAGTTAGAACAATTTCTGCGCGATCTCAAGCACGAGGATGGCCTGAGTGACAATACCATTACCTCGTACCGTTGTGATTTACGAACCGCCGGTGCTGTCTTACGCCAGGAATTGTCTGCCATTACCACCGCCGACATCCAGCAGTTTCTCGCTAATCGCCAGGATCAACCGGGAACAACGAATCGGCGCATTGCCAGTCTAGGCCGTTTTTTCCGCTGGGCCCAGACGCGCGGTTACGTGACACACAATCCGGTCGATCAGATTAGTTGCCGACTTCCAACCGAACATCGACCGCAACCGATTACCAATGAGACCGACTTGCGGGCACTGGATCAGGCAATTGCTGCCGCACCACAACCGTACCGTCTGATCTTTACCTTATTGCGCGAAATCGGTATTCGTGCCGATGAGGTCCTGAATCTGAATCTCGGTGATGTGATCCTTGAACCTGGACGTGAGATGTTGTTGGTCCGGGATAGTAAGAGTGGGAAGAAACGGATGATTGTCTTGACCCCTGATGCGATGCCACGCTCGCTACGTGGATTGCGGTATTGGGTGCGCGACATGGAGCATTTACCCCCTGAGACGCCTCTGTTTCGCTCATCACGAGGAACGCGGACATCTTACGACACGCTCCACCGTCGTTGGGTAGCAGTCTGCAAGGCGGCCCGCCTGGTGGATGTGGTTGATGGACGCGAGCAACCGCGCTATACGCTGCATCACCTTCGCCATACAGCGGCAGCCGCTCTCATTACGTTCTATCCCGAACAGGTAGTACGTCGTATTCTCGGTCATCGTGATCCACGTTCGACCCGTCGCTATAGTGAATTTGTGCGCAAACAGCATCATACCGCCGAACAGCCGTCAAGCCTCCAGGCGCCATCACGGCGTGAGGCGATGTAGCGCCCTGTCTGCGCCGGTCATTGTTCGGATTGATGGTGGTGGCTCATTGCCACCACTTTTTTTATCTATCCCAGAAACTGGCGGATGGCCTGGTACGTCGGCCTATACCCTGGCCCGCGCAGCATGTTGTGCGTTGTACCAGGAATGACCTGAATCTGGACCTGTTCTGACGGTGCGACAGCACGCAGTTCGGCTTCGAGTGCCGGTGGAATAATGGTATACGCCGGATCGGCCAGCAAGAAAAGGACTGGTACATGGACCTGCGCCAGACGCGGGATGAGCGTCCAATCCTCTGGCATAAGGAACAGACCGGCGACCTGTTCATAACGACACTCGGCCAACGCCTGTGCCTTCCAGTAATGATCGCAGGGGTGCCAGTCAGGATTCAGCTCGCGCAACCGTGGCAGCGTCTCTGCTGGCGGTTGACCGACACCAACTGCAAATTGGGGTAACCACCCAGGTGCGACAGCCGCTTCTTGCCTGAGCAACGGATCAAGTAAGATGGCGCACCGTATCTGCGTGCGTACCGGATGCGTCCCAGTTAGCAGAGCCAGCGTTGTGGCGCCGCCCCAGGAATGACCAACCAGGGCCAGATCGGTCAGACCAATCACCTGGATCAGGTCACCAACGATCCCAGCAATGGTGTCTATGTCATGAGCTGGGCTGAGATCGCTCTGGCCGTGACCAGGTAAGTCAACGGCAATGACTCGCCAGCCATCGGCTGCCAGATCGGCACCTAATCGCCAGAGAGTGGCGGCACTGCTGGTAATGCCATGACAGAGTAAGACAGCAGGTCCATCGCTCGACCATTCGAGAAAACTGACGTTTCCGTGGGCCAACGCTATTGTGTTGCGTTGGGCTGTAATCTGGCAATCCTCATGCGTGTGCACTGTTCACCTTTCGGAAGCGGTAACAAAATCGGCCAACACGGTTTTGAGTTCGGCTAATGATGGTTCGTGAATGTACATCATATGACCGGCGGGGTAAAAGCTCTCGCTAATCTGGCTGCGCAGAGCCGGATCGAGGGCGAGATGATTGAGTGTGTAGCGAGTGGCAAAGTAGGGTGTAGCCAGATCGTAGTAACCACTCGCGACGTGAACCCGAAGGGCTGGATTCCGGTGCATAGCCCGTCGGAGTGTCTCAGCAACATCAACGTAACGATTCTGATGATCGGTGAAGCTCCAAGGCCAGACCCGTTCGGTGAGGATTTCATAGGGAAGATCGCTGCTAAACCCTAATTGACGACGCACGTAGTCGTTCAGGGCGGCCGTGTAGGGGCCAATAATAGCACTGAGACTCGGATCAAACTCAACCGTCTCACCAACTGCATCACGATCATTACCGGTAAAGCGACTATCGAGGCGGCCAACCGTTCGTTGTTGGTCACGCAGCAATTCTTTGACGAACCGGTCATCACGGATGCGCAATCGCGACCACCGAATATAATCGCGACTGAGACCAGTGTAGCGGGCGAGTTGGGTAACAATGTGCTCGCTGGTAGCCGAGTCGAGTTGATCGCCTTGCAACAACGCCAGTGCGTATTCACCGAGGGCAAAGGCTTCAGCAGCGCGTAACGTGGTTGTCAGGTCGCGTTGTAGCTCCGGTTCGAGTCGTTGGTGATAGAATGCGGTAGCCGTGTATGATGGCAGGAAGAGTAGGTACGGTAAGTCGTTACCATGATCGAAGGAGAGGGTTTGGAAGTGGAGCACAGCCGAGATGAGGATGAGACCATTGAGATAGAGGCCATGGCGCTCTTGCAGATACCCGGCCAGACCGGCCGCCCGCGTGGTACCGTAGCTTTCTCCGGCCAGGTATTTTGGCGATAGCCAGCGTCCATAGCGGCTCACGTAAAGCCGGATAAAGTCACCCACCGACTCAATATCTTTACGAAAATCGTGAAACTGCTTGGCCGATTCACCGGTCACTGGGCGACTATAGCCGGTACTCACCGGATCAATAAAGACTACATCACTGACATCGAGCAACGAATACTGATTGGGGATCAGTTGTCCTGGTGGCAGAAGCGGCCAGCCATCTTTTTGCATCCGCACACGGTGCGGCCCAAGCAAACCGAGATGAAGCCATACCGATGATGAGCCAGGACCGCCGTTGAAGGCAAATGTGATCGGACGCCGACTCAGATCAGTAACATCATCACGAGTATATGCAACAAAGAAGATACCGGCTCGTGCCTGTTCGCCAGTTCGTACACCGTCTTTTTCAACCTCTTCCTTCAAGATCATGATCCCAGTTGTTGCCGTATAGTTCACGGCAACACTGTTGATCGTCACGGTATGATGGGTTTGCACGATCTGATCGGTCGGCGGTGCGGATGGTGTTGGAGGCGTAGAAGCCGGTGCGTTATCAGTTGTCGTCATAGCGCATGTCGTCCACTATCATCCCAGATCAACTCTGCTCGTCCAATCCGCACGACATCACCATCCTGAACGCCTGCTGCGATCAGGGCTTCGTTGATACCACTGGCTTCAAGGACACGTTGGATCCGGTCAATTGCTTCATCCTGATCCAGATTACTCATCGCGATAAGGCGTTCGATCTTGATGCCACGCACCCGAAAGCCATCGTCTTCACGCTCAATTGTAAAGGCATTCTCATCAACTGGCGGCAACGGCCACTGCAACGGTGGTTCATCAGGATCGACCAGATCGCGTTGTGGGGGGGGATCGGCGCGGAGTAGTTCGGCTACCCGTTGCAGCAGTGGCTCGATACCACTGCCGGTCGCCGCCGAAATGACGAAGAGGTCTTCCGGGGCGACCGGTAAACGCGCCCGGAGAATTGGCAAATTCTCTTGCGCGGCGGGCAAGTCGGCTTTGTTAAGCGCCACCACTTGCTTACGTTGAGCGAGTTCGGGCTGATAGAGGCGCAGCTCGGTGTTGATCTGCTCGTAGTCTTCCCACGGCTTACGGCCATCGACACCTGCGGCGTCGATGATGTGGATCAGCAGGCGCGTCCGCTCAACGTGACGTAAAAAGTCGTGACCGAGGCCAACACCCGCATGAGCACCTTCGATCAGACCGGGAATATCGGCAACAACGAAGCGTTGGAGACCAACTTCAACGATACCGAGATTGGGCGTGAGTGTCGTGAAGGGATAGGCGGCAATTTTGGGACGGGCAGCACTGATCACTGAGAGCAGGGTTGATTTTCCGGCATTCGGAAAACCGATCAACCCCACATCAGCCAGCATTTTCAGTTCAAGCTCAAGTGTCAGCTCCTGGCCGGGTTCACCCAATTCGGCAAGGCGCGGTGTCTGTCGGGTTGATGTCGCAAAGTGAATATTCCCCAGTCCACCACGTCCCCCGCGAGCAGCGAGCAACCGCTGACCAGGGCGGGCCAGATCAACACTGTAGGTCACGCCGTCGATAGTTGTCCGTACTACGGTACCTGGCGGAACCGGCACATACACATCAGCACCGTTTCGCCCGTGCATCGCATTCTTACCGCCGTGACCACCATTTTCGGCAACGAATTTGCGCTGATAGCGGAAATGGAGCAGCGTATTGTATTCAGGATCGGCAATTAAGTAAACGTGCCCGCCCCGACCGCCATCGCCACCGTTAGGGCCACCACGCGGGACATACTTTTCGCGCCGAAATGTGGCGGCGCCGTTTCCACCGTTACCGGCACGGACAATAATGGTTGCCTGATCGAAAAAATCAGTTTCGGATTTCATAGGGCATTATTGCAGGGTCAACAGGGGCAGGTCGCTGACCTGCCCCACAACCAGATCATGCGAGTCTACGCTCCAGGAACAACGTGCCGCAGCATACGCTCAGCACCATTCCCGTCGCGTTACGAATATTTCACCGATCTGGGTCAATACACACCGACACAGCAATTTCTGCTGAGGTGGCAATGAGAAGACTTATCCAGAGAGGAATACTCTGGTAATAACAGAAACACCCATCTGCTGCCGTTTAAGCCTTCGTTTCACCCTCGGTCTTGGTATCGTTCCGTGGCTCGTCATCACCTCTGACTGCCTTGCGGAACTCGCGAATGCTGCTGCCGAGTGCACCACCCAAACCGGCCAACTTTCCAGTACCAAAAATCGCAATCACGATAATAAGGATGATTAAAAGCTCACCCCAACCCAGACCACCGATCATAGCCGTGCTCCTTCCCTGTGCGATCTCGCTGTGGGTATTACATATCTCAATTCATTATATCCCATCAGAGGGGTTTGTCAACGCAGCGTGATACGCTGCTAACGTCGCAGCCGCCGTTTTAGCCCAGGAAAAGTGTTTGGAACGCGCCAGGCCGCGTGTACGTAACTCGTTCCGCAAATCAGGATCGGTCAGGAGCTGATAGATTGCCTCAGCCAGAGCCTGCGTATCGGTTGGGTTAACCATTAGACCGGCATCACCGACAACTTCAGGTAAACTTGAGGTATTAGAGGTAATGACCGGTGTACCACACGCCATAGCCTCAAGAGGAGGCATACCAAACCCTTCGTAGATAGAAGGAAAGACAAAGACCGTTGCCGCTGCGTACCAGAGTGGCAATTCTTCTTCAGGAATATAGCCGACGAATTTCACCCGATCACGCAACTGTAACTGGTCAAGGCGGGCAAAGATCGGCTCGTACATCCAACCCTTACCACCCCCGATCAGTAGGGGGATCGACGGTATACGGCGTTGCAGCAGAGCAAACGCTTCGAGCAAGGTTGTCAGATTTTTGCGTGGTTCGAGCGTACCGACATAGAGAATGAACTGATCGGGTAGTTGATGACGGATACGGAATTGAGCCAGCACTGCCGCTTCTGGTGGGCGAAAATGGCTACGTGCAGCGTTGGGCGTCACAATCACACGGTTTGGATCAACACCGAGCAACCCAACGACCTCACGTTTGGTATGTTCAGATACCGCAAGAATCCGGCTGGCCCGGCGGGCGCTGAGTCGAGTTGCCAGATCGAGGTAGATACGGTTGTAGGCGCGAAAGGTCTGTGGGAAACGAATGAAGGCTAGATCGTGGATGGTAATGACCGTCGGTACCGGACTCAACAATGGAGCCACGTTGAGACACCCATGATAGAGATCGGCATTGCCGCGCAATATCAACGGTGCAATTCCCTGTTCCCATGGGATACGAATGCGTGGATTGATAGTCGGCAATCGCGAAGGTTTCACGACAAAGTTTACCGGTAGGCCAAGGGCTCCCTGATCGAGACCCCGTGTTGTATACACCGTGTAGCGGTTGACGTGATCGATCTGCGCCAAATGAAGGAGCACTTGTTCGATGTAGTGTGAGACACCAGCCCGACGAAACGAATGGGTATGAGCAAGCAAATGAGCGTTAATTGCAATGTGCATAAGGAGAATAACTTTTCAGCGTGTGGCTACAGTGTCGATATCGTAGCGATGGTGCGGAACTAATCCCCAGTCACTAAACGGAAAATAGATGAGCCAGGCTTGCCCAACGACCCGATCAAGCGGTAGCGCATCCCATTCACGTGAGTCAGAACTATTTCCCCGATTATCGCCCATTACAAAAATACTTCCAGGCGGAACAGTGATCGGTCCCTGGGCACAGCGATACCCGCTAAGGCAGTACGTTGAAGCGCCGCGCAGGTACGGTTCATCGAGACGCTTTCCGTCGATGTACACGCTTCCCTCTCGAATCTCGATCACCTCACCCGGTAAACCGATGACCCGTTTGATATAATCTTTTCGTACATCGCGGGGATACTCAAAGACAACAATATCGCCCCGCTGCGGTTGACGAAAGGGGTATACGATCCGTGGCGGTAAATCAGCTTGACCGGGAAGCAGGCGCAGAGGTGCATTCAGGTCGAAATGAAAGTAGATGAGCTTGTTCACTAAAATATACTGACCGGTGTGCAGCGTTGGCTCCATACTTGAGCCTTCAATTTTGAAGTTTTGCACGACACCGCGCACAATCAAAAAAACGAGCAAAATAAAAACGGCAGTTTCCAGAAGTTCACGTACTACGTAACGAACAGGAGTATGGGGCTGACGTACCGAGGCTGCTTCCAGGTCGGTCATAAGCGGTTCTGATGGTGGAGGATAGTCGTTCATAATATCATATTGCGTGCTCTATGCTACACTAATACGTAACAGATAGTGCACGGAGGGAATCTTTCCCTCCGCTGCCTCTGGCATTATACTCGAAGATATGGCAAATTGCCAGTAGGAAGACGTGACGGCCGAGCAGTAAGAGAGGCAAAGAGGATATGTCATCGCTGGCTACATTAGCGCAGCCGCTTGCCGACAATACATATCAGTGTCTGGCTTGCCAGTGGCGTTGTACATTGGCGCCGGGTGAGATTGGCCGCTGTCAGATGCGGATAGGTCGGGCCGAAGGGATCGAGCTGCTGAATCACGGGCTGATTAGCGGCGCTGCTATTGGCCCAATAGAAGATTACCGGCTCTGGCATTTTTTTCCTGATACAACCGTACTAGCAATTGGAGGGTGGGGGTATGCGCTCCCACTCGACCAACAGCGAGGGCCTTACGGTGCACTACCAACCGATCCGTCGAAGCAGCGGCGGCTTGATCCGCAGCGCGCTGCTGATTTCGCGCTTGAGCGACTTTGTCGAGGAATAGTGTGGGCATTTGCTGAGCCAGCGGTGAACTTTGAATACCTGTTGGCCTTGCTCCAACTGAGCCGTGCTGCCAGCCGTTATACGGCCATCGTCACGAGTGGCATGCTCAGTCTGGAAGCGTTGAGTGAACTTGGTCCATATCTAAACGGCATCAGTCTCGATCTGCGAGGCTTCTCAGATCACGCATATCACCGATTAGGTGGTATCAGCGAGTGGCGCCAGATTTTACGTTTCGCGGAAGAGGCGTACCACCGCTGGAAGTGTCACATTGAAATTACCACTCGTATTCACCATGGTGTCAACGATCATCCCGATGAGCTGCGCGATCTGGTTGATTGGATAAAGACGACGCTCGGTGAAGCAACGCCGTGGCACGTGTTACCAGGTGATGCCGGCAGTGAAACAGCCGCAGCAACGATGCGAGCACGTCGGATTGGGCACGAGGGTGGGTTGCAGTTTATCTACGGTCAGGAAGCGAATCAGGCTACGCGCTGCCCGATGTGCCATGCGACCCTCATTGATCGCCAGCACGGGGTGAGTCGCAAAGTAGGGCTTGATGGTTATCATTGTCGTCATTGTGGCTACGCCACAAATATGTATCTGTCGATTTTCAAAATTCACCGCACCTGAAATCTGATGGCTAGCCTGGGTGCGAGAAGCAACGATTATGCGCAATCGTTTCATCGGCGACGGTTTGCAGGTGCTTGAACAAGAACAGCCTACAGAAGTGAGCAGGAATATGCGTAAACCCGAAATTATGAGCCCAGCCGGTTATTGGCCACAACTGCATGCCGCTATCGAAGCCGGAGCGGATGCAGTCTATTTTGGGCTTACCCATTTCACGGCGCGGGCTAAGGTAGGGTTTAGCCTGAGTGAACTACCGGAGGTGATGAAGACGCTCCATCGGCGGGGGGTGAAGGGTTATGTAACCTTCAACACGCTGGTGTTTGATCACGAGCTACGAGCAGCGGCCACGGCACTGGCCGAAATTGCTGCTGCCGGTGCTGATGCGATTATCGTGCAAGACCTCGGCGTAGCAGCGTTGGCGCGCCGTATCGTGCCTGATCTCCCGATCCACGGCAGCACGCAGATGAGTATTACCAGCGCCGAGGGGGTCATGCTCGCTGCACGCTATGGGGTCGCACGAGTGGTATTGGCCCGCGAGTTGTCACTGGCGGACGTGTCGGCTATTCGATCACGGAGTCCGATCGAGCTAGAGATGTTCGTACACGGCGCGCTGTGTGTGTCGTATTCCGGCCAGTGCTTTTCTTCGGAGGCGTGGGGTGGGCGCAGTGCCAACCGTGGTCAGTGTGCTCAGGCTTGCCGGCTGCCTTACGATTTGATTGTTGATGGACGACATCATCCCCTGGGTGCTGCCCGCTATCTTCTCTCGCCGGGCGATTTGGCGGCGATTGATGAGATGGCAACGATTGCCCGCCTCGGTGTTAGTGCGCTTAAAATCGAAGGGCGCTACAAAGATGCTGAATATGTGGCGATTACGACCCACATGTACCGACGTGCTCTCGATGCAGCCTGGGCTGGCTTACCGCCTGATCTGACTATCGCCGACCGTCTGCACCTCGAACAGGTCTACTCACGTGGGTTGGGACCACATTTTCTACACGGGACGAATCATCAGGCAGTCGTCAAGGGGCGTGCGCCTCGCCATCGCGGATTACTGATGGGGCGCGTCGTTCGAGTACGTCCTGATGTCATCATTATTGAGCCTGAGCCTGGCCGTGAGGCAGCTCCGCTTAAACCTGGTGATGGAGTGGTGTTTGATGCAGCCGACTGGCGTAGCCCCGAAGAACCAGAGGAGGGTGGACGAATCGTGGCCGTTGAAGCGGTCGGCGACGGTCTGCTGGCAATCCGATTTGTTAAAGGTGCGATCAATCCACGTCGTATTCGTGTTGGTGATCTGCTGTGGCGCACTGCCGATCCGCATACAGAGCGTATCGCCCGCCCCTTCGTGCAACCAGCCGCACCGGTACGCCGTCAACCGGTGCGCGTTGATGTGCAGGCACGTGTCGGGAATGCTCTTGAACTGCGCTGGACACTGATTGAACAGCCGACGTTGTGTGTAACGGTGCGCAGCGAGTCTCCTTTGACACCAGCTCAACATCGCCCACTCGACGAATCAATGCTGCGTGAACAGTTAGGTCGGTTAGGTGATACTCCCTACCTGCTGGCCGAACTGACTGCCCAGATTGAGGGGAACCCCTTTGTACCGGTATCGCTGCTTAATCAATTACGACGTCAGGCGACAACAGCGCTGGCAGCATTACAGGGACAACCACCGACGTATACGATTCGTGAACCAGAGCAGGTATTAGACGAATGGCTTACGGCTGTTACACCGACAGCACCCGCTGATGTTCTTCATCTGCACCTCTTGGTTCGCTCTCCTGAACAACTGGCGGCGGCGATTGCCCTGCGTCCGGCCAGCATCACACTCGATTATCTTGATCTTGAAGGGTTGAAACCGGCACTGGCCCAGATTCGTGATGCCGGTATTCCTGCCCGAATTGCAGCGCCACGCATTCTCAAGCCTGAAGATGAGCGAGTAGTACGGTTTCTGCGCAAACTAAACGCTCCCCTGCTGGTACGTTCAACCGGTCTGCTCGAGCTGCTGCGCGATGATCCTGCGCTCGAACTCACCGGTGATTTCAGTCTGAATGCGGCTAACATCCTCACAGCCGATCTACTGCTTGGCCTGGGATTACAACGCTTGACTCCAACCCACGACCTCAACGCCGAACAGATCGCTCATCTGGCCGAGCGGATAGGCGGCAGTCGTATTGAAGTCATTGCCTACCACCATCTGCCGGTCTTTCATACGGAACACTGTGTGTTCTGTCGTTTTCTGTCGACCGGCACCAGCTACAAAGATTGTGGACGCCCGTGTGAACGGCATCGTGTGGCACTCCGTGATACGGAGGGACGTGTCCATCCAGTGATTGCCGATGTCGGTTGTCGCAATACGGTATTTGGTGCTGAAGCCCAGGAAGCGAGTAAATACATTGATCGCTGGCGTGCTGCCGGTATTGCGCATTACCGGCTAGAATTTGTACACGAATCGGCTGATCAGGTGATGGCGGTGAGTAAGGCATTCCTTGCTTATCTCCACAACGACATCAGTGCCGCTGAGTTAGGGCGCCGCTTGCGTCAGTGTGCGCCACAGGGGGTAACCGAAGGGAGCTTCTTCGTGCCACCAAACTATCAGTACATTCCATTACTATAAGGGGCAGACCATGATCGAGAGTCTTTGGGATCAACTGGCACGACGACTGGTTGACGCACTGGGCGCCCAACGCGGTGAATTGATCGAGGTACGGGATGAGGCAGGTAATCAACGATTGCTCCATGCCGTCTTGTTGGCGCTTGAAAGTGTTGGGGCTGAACCGCTCGTCTCTATTCTGCCGGCTCAGCAGGTTGAACGGTTGCTAGTAACGGCATCACCAGATACACTCGCCACCCGTGGTCGGCGATACGCTGAATGGTTACATCAGGTTGATCGTTCGCTGCTCCTCGTCGGTGCTTATCCGAACATGTCACAGATGACAGATGAGGCATTACACGCTTTTGGCACGGCGTATAACCGTCTGGAGCAGATTCGCGCCACTCGACGCATCCCGCAGATCATTGCGGCCATTCCAACGATTGGCAAAGCAGCCCAATTGGGATTGAGCCACGAAGATCTGGAATTGCGCATGATGCCGGCATTGTTGGTTTCATCGAATGAACTACAGACAATCACCGATCAGCTCGTACCGGTGCTGAACAGGACCTCAACCATCACTATCAGCACTGGGCCTGGATACGAATTACATCTCCGCCGTGATGATCGGTTATGGCTATGCGATACGGGACGTATAGCAGTACCTGTTGGTGAAGCGGATCCAATCATCAGTTACCTGCCTTCTGGATCAGTGTATACCACCGTCATCGCAGAGAGTGCTGAAGGTGATCTCTTTTTGCCGGTTGCGGGGCCGGCTCGCGCTGCGCATCTCCACCTGAATGGTGGTCGGGTAACACAGATCGAAGCAGCGAGCGGCGCCGAACGTCTGCTTGAACTCTTCGACCGTTACGAAAGTACTACGCGTCGGATCAGGTATATCGGGATCGGTCTTAATCCGCGTTTATCTCAGCCCCTTGGTTGGCCGATGGTTGACCAGCATGTGCAAGGGACGCTACGAATTACCTTTGGCGAGAACCGGTATCACGGTGGAGCGAATGCCGTACCCTACCAGCTTGACTTCGTCATCGGTGCGGCCAACCTTCGTGTTGACGATCAGTTGATCATTGACCAGGGCCGATTAGTTGTCAATCCATTATCAACAGTTATTCAGTAGTTGTGAATTGCAAAACTATCTACGGCACAACAACCCGACAAACCGCTAGCCGGTGATAAGGAAAAGACGACGGATGCGTCATTCCTTCGCGGTCGTACCGCTTGCAAACAAAAGAGCCTGATCAGAAACCCGTGGTTTTGATCAGGCTCTCAGCAGGGGCGTCGGCTGAAGGGCAAGAAACTAATGCAGGGCTGGCAGGTCTACGATCTCGATATTATCCAAACCGCCGTAGATCGTCCACCACGGCTTGGCACCCTTCGCTAGTGTTTCATTTAGCGCGGTAATATTGGCGACACCGCGATCTTCCAGCCACGCTTCGAGTGCGCTGATTCCCTGCTGCGCGTAGACCGGAATACCATCTTGCCAGGTTGCGCGTCCGCACAAGACGCCGGCGAATGGCGTACCGGCCTCGGCAGCCAGTTCGAGCGTCTCGCGGAACACCTCATCAGAAACACCGGCGCTCAGATAGATAAAGGGTTTACGAGCGGCATCGGCGGCCTGGCGGAAGTACTCTTTGGCCTCTTCGCGACTGTACGCTTTCTGGCCGCTAAAAACACGCATACCCTCAACAAACTTCACATTCACCGGCACTTCCACCTTCAGCACATCAACACCGTAATGTGGCTTGGAGAACTCAGCCATGTACGCAGTCACGTACTTTGGTTTGACCAACGCGAATTCAAAGCTCTTCTCATCACCAACCGTATCGTCATAAGCAATAGGCTCGAGGAAGAATGGAATATCGTGTGCCGCACACTCCGCGCCGACCCGTTCGATAAAAGCGTGCTTTATATCATTGATTGCAGCATCATCGAAGGGATTGTAGTAAAGAAGAATCTTGATCGCATCCGCACCAGCCTCCTTCAGGCGTCGCACGCTCCAGGTATCGAGTAGATCGGGCAGACGTCCGCGTACCGAGGCGTCGTAGCCGGTCTTTTCATAAGCCAGTAACACACCGGTACCCGGCGCACGTTGCGCAATGGCCGGTAACCCGTATTCGGGATCCATCAAAATGGCACTGGCATAGCGGGTCAAAATACGGGTAACGGCTGTTTTGAACGCGGTCAAGTCCTCGCTAGTTGCCTCGGCGCCACGGGCTTTGGCAATCGCCTTCTTCAATGAACCGCGCTGATCCATTGCCGCTGCGGCAATAATGCCGTTAGCATCTGCACAAGCCTGAATCCCGTTAAATTTGCCTCGCGTCATCTTTACTTTGGCCATGGGTCAACTCCTTAAACTCAGTCATCATTCGTCAGCAATCGACAGGTAGGCCTTGATGGGAACGTTCTTCGCGACCAGAGAACGGTGATGATGTGGTATGTTGGAAATGAGCAACATCGTGATAGCCTTATTATAACCGATCCACTTCCAACGACGTTAAAATGTGGTACAATCGAAGTGTATTTCCCCAATCAGCATGGGAATAGACACGGGGAGGTTCTATGAAACAGGTATTTGGTGCCTTTACCTTCATCCTGGGACTTATCATCGGGTTAATCGGTGGGGCAGCACTTTTGGCCTATGCATATCAGGCTGCCGGTCTGTATCCACCAGATGATGCTACAATCAAGTTTATCGCTCGCGAGCGAGGCTGGCTGCGCGACGATGTGTAGGTAGGACCATCCCTCTTCTGGGAGCAGAAGGGGGATGTGATGTATTGCCGATCTTGTATGGTTCTATGATGGAGCGTTGTTTTCTTCATCGTAAAGGTGTTCGGTAGATCATTGATCGCTACCCGATCTGGAAAGCACAAGGAGGTGCCACTTGGAAAAGATTTGGTTGTCGTACTATGAACCGGGCGTGCCAAAGACGCTGACCTACCCTGACATAACGCTCAATGACATGTTGAGCAACAGCGCCAAGACCTACGCCAATCACACTGCAACAAATTTCGTTTTACGCTATCTGCTAGGCGGGCGCTTTACCGTTGGTGGTAAGCTCACCTATCGGCAGTTGAACGAAAAAGTTGACCGGATGGCAACGGCGCTCTATCAGCTTGGGGTGCGCAAGGGAGATCGGGTGGCGGTTATGTTGCCTAATTCGCCGCATTATGTCATCACCTTCTTCGCCTGTATGCGGTTGGGGGCAATTGTTGTCAATACGAACCCGACCTACACCGGGCGCGAATTGCAACATCAGTTGCACGACTCAGGAGCTGAGACGATCGTCTTGCTCAATATCTTCTGGCCGCGTTTGCGAGAAGTACGCGCCGAGACGCCGGTGAAACGGGTCATTGTGGCGCATATCTTCGATACGCTGGGCTTCCCCTCGAATCTGCTGGTGAAGAGTGCCCAGAAGAAGACTCCTGAATGGGTTGAGGTCATGCCAGAGCAAGACATCTTCTTCTTCCAGCACTTGCTTGAAAAGTACGGTCCTACTCCGCCAAAGGTAAATCTGTCACCAGACGATGTGGCCCTCTTCCAGTACACTGGTGGTACAACCGGTTTGCCCAAGGCTGCCATGTTAACTCATCGCAACCTGATCGCCAACACGTTGCAGATCGCGGCATGGCTTCCACGTGGCGAGCCTGGCGCCGAGAAGATGATGGCAGCAATCCCCTTCTTCCACGTCTACGGAATGACTGTGGCAATGCTGTATAGCATCCATCTTGGCGCTGAGATTGTGATAGTGCCCAGTCCACGGCCAATCGACAACGTGATGAATGTGATCCAGCATGAGCGTTGTACACTCTTCCCTGGTGTGCCGGCAATGTATATCGGTATCATCAACCATCCGAAGGTCAGCGAGTATAACTTACGCAGTGTGAAGGCATGTCTCAGTGGGTCGGCGCCATTACCAATGGAGGTTCAGGAGAAGTTTGGTCAGCTTACCGGTGGTCGGCTGGTTGAGGGTTTCGGGATGACTGAGGCTAGCCCGGTTACCCACTGCAACCCGGTGTTCGGTGAGCGACGCGCCGGAAGTATTGGGATTCCGCTGCCGGATACGGAAGCAAAGGTGATCGATCTCGATACCGGTCTGGAGATCGAACCGGGAAGTGAGGCGACCGGTGAGTTGTGTGTACGTGGGCCGCAGGTGATGAAGGGGTACTGGCAACGTCCCGAAGAAACCGCCCAAACCATTGATGCCGATGGTTGGCTGCATACCGGCGATATTGCTCGTGTTGATAAAGACGGCTACTTCTACATCGTTGACCGCAAGAAGGACATGATCAACGTGGGTGGTCTGAAGGTGTTGCCCCGCGATGTCGAGGAAGTGCTCTTCATGCACCCCAAGGTGATGGAAGCAGTGGTGGTGGGAATACCGCATCCGCAGCGTGGTGATGATACGGTGAAGGCTTTTATCGTGCCTAAGCCGGGCGAGAACCCAACCGCTGAAGAGATCAAAGAGTTCTGCAAGTTGCACCTTGCGCCGTATAAAGTGCCGCGTGAGGTCGAGTTCCGTAGTGAGCTACCGAAGACGCTAGTTGGGAAGGTGCTGCGCCGGGTGCTGGTTGAAGAAGAGAAGGCGAAACAGAAGGCAGCAATGGTCTCTGCCTGACCAACGACGATCAATATCACAACAGGGGCGAGTTCCTCACTCGCCCCTGCTTTTCACTCTGTTCCCCGCTTACCTCTATCCGTCTTCGTTCATGCTTCCGCTGCTACCAGTTGAAATGTTGCGCTCAACCGAATATCGTTGGCCGAACGTCCAATGAGCACCGTGAACTCACCCGGCTCGGCAATCCAACCAGGAACAGCGGGATCGTAGTAACTCAACGCTTCCCGATCAATCGTAAAAGTTACGGTTGTAGTTGAACCGGGCTGTAATTCAACTTTTGCAAACCCCTTTAGTTCTTTGTCAGGACGCATCAGGCGCGCCGCGTTATCGCGGATATACAGTTGCACTACTTCCGTGCCGGTACGTGAACCGATGTTGGTAATATCGACATGAACGGTAAGGGTTTCATCGGCACGAATAGTATCACTCGAAAGGCGTAGATTCTCGTAGCTAAACTCGGTATAACTCAGGCCGAAGCCAAATGGGAAGAGTGGTTCAACCGCTTTGCGGTCGTAGTAGCGATAGCCGACGAATAACCCTTCGCCGTAGAGCACATGCCCGTTTTCGCCGGGATAATTGATGTAGGCTGGATTATCGACCAGGCGCTTGGGAAACGTGGTCGGCAAACGACCGCCGGGGTCGGCCAGACCAAACAAGACATCGGCAATGGCATTGCCGGCTTCTTGACCGCCGTACCACGCCTGTACCACCGCAGCTACCTCGTTGAGCCAGGGCATACTGAGCGGTGAGCCCGCGTTGAGGACGACAATCGTATTCGGATTAGCGGCTGCAACGCGGTGGATCAGCTCGTTCTGGCGGCCAGGTAGCTCCATGTCGCTGCGATCAAACCCTTCACTTTCCCATTCTTTGGTCAGGCCAGCAAACACAATCGCTACATCTGAGCGGGCTGCCAGTGCAACCGCCTCTTCAATCGGATCGTGTTCACTCTCGGCGAACAGACCGACCTGCCAGCCGCGCCAGTTACCGGCTTCAGGCCAACGAAATTCTACCGTTAGTCGATAACGTTGATCAGCATCCAGACTTACGGTACGGCGTGTGTCACTACCATCCATCAGAGCTTTTTCCCATAGATCAATCAACAACTCATCGTTCAACCAGAGCCGGGCCTGACCAATGCACGCCAGCCCAAGCTGGTATCGTCCGCTGCGAGGCAGGATTAGATCGCAGCTCAGTCGGGTTGAGAAGGTCGGATGTGGCAATTCTTCAACCTGATCGCCAAACCAACTCGCTTCAAGCGTACTCAGATACTCGTGGTACACCGGTACGCCACCGAGATCAGGATGAGCGAAATATTCGAGCAGGGCACCGGGCCGATCACTGTTTGGAACTCGTAGCCAGGCTGTTTCAAGGTTGGGGAGCCGACGGAAGATCGGACAACCTATTGCATATTCGACCACACTCTGTGCACCAACCCGTGCCCGAATACCCTGCAACGGTGTCACGACATAATGGGGGGCTACTTCGGAACTGCCACCCCCCATAATTGCCGCCCAGTGAGCATTAGCGCCGATAACGGCAATAGTTTGCGGCTGAGCGGCGTTGAGAGGCAACACGCGACGGTCATTCTTCAACAGGACAATCGCTTCGATACCGGCTCGTCGGATAAGCTCCCGATGTGCCGGTCGGTCATTTGCCTGTTCAGAAGCCGGTATTGGGTGCGTGAAGCCACCTACCCGCTCTATCGTCCGCAAGAGACGCCGTACCTTATCGTTGAGTTCGTCTTCGCTCAGTGCACCGCGTTCCAGCGCTGAAAGTACTCGCTCGCGACTGAGCCAGCGAGCCGGGCCGGGCATTTCCAGATCGAGGCCGTTGTTCACAGCGTGCTCGCTGTAGGTGCCGTACCAGTCGGACATGACCAGGCCGTCGAACTGCCATTCCCCCTTCAAAATGTCAACGAGAAGACGACGATTCTCGCTAGCCCAAACACCGTTGATACGATTGTACGCCGACATAAGCGCCCAGGGGCGAGCACGCTGTATTGCCATCTCGAATGGTCGCAGATAGATTTCGCGGAGTGCCCGTTCGCCAACATCTGAACTCATGCTAAACCGCTCAAATTCTGAATCGTTGCAGACAAAGTGCTTGATACACGCACCGATGCCACGACTTTGCAGCCCGCTAATGTAGGCCGAAGCCATGATACCGGTCAGGTAGGGGTCTTCGGAAAAACACTCAAAATTGCGCCCGGCCAGGGGTGAACGATGAATATTGACGGTTGGCGCCAGTAAGATATGTGCCCCTTTATCCCTGGTCTCTTCGGCGAGGGCTTCACCGATCTGACGCACCAGTTCCGGATTCCATGTCGCACCCATCGCGATGCCTACCGGAAAACATGCCGACGTGTGAATGCCATTACGACTTTTTCCCCGTGCACCGTTTGGGCCATCGGTAACCTTGATGGCGGGAATCCCAAGCCGCGGAATAGCAACCGTGTGCCAGGCATCGGCGCCGGCCAACAGCGCAATCTTCTCGTCAAGTGTGAGTTGAGCAAGCAATGTCTCAGTGTCAAGATGAGTCGTCATAATTTTCCTCGTGCTAGGCCGGCTAATCATGAACCGGCTTGATAGACCCGAACATAGTCAACCTGGAGCTGCTGGGGAAAGATAGTCGTTTCGTCAGGATACCCCGGCCAGTTACCACCCACGGCCAGATTGAGAATAATGAAAAAGGGATGGTCAAAGACCCATTCACCTGGTACTTGATCGCGCCGTACCGTGTGGTAGAGCTGATCGTCTACGTACCAACGAATCTCGTCTGCTTCCCACTCAACAGCGTAGATGTGGAAATCAGCAGATAGATCAACTGGACTGACAAATGCCTTGGAAATCGCCTTATTACCGGCATAGCTGGGGCCATGCACCGTACCGTACACGGTGGCAGGGTTACCAATATTCTCCATGATGTCAATCTCGCCGCATCTTGGCCAGCGGGCAGTGGCAACGTTTTCGCCCAACATCCAGAAGGCAGGCCAGATCCCTTTACCGCCAACCGGTAATTTTATCCGGGCCTCAATACGGCCATACGTCCAGCTCTGGAGATAATGGGTTTTAATGCGGGCAGAAGTGTATTTCCACGCCAGATACTCTTCGTTGCGGGCTTCGATGTTCAGAACTCCGTTCTCGATACGTACATTTTCTGGCCGGTCGGTGTAGTATTGCCACTCGTTATTCCCCCAACCGCCAGCCCCCTTATCGAACAACCAGTTACGGCTGTTCAGTGTCTCGCCGTCAAATTCATCACTCCAGACCAGTATCCACGGTGATGCGGTCGGTGTCGGTTCCGCAGGTACCGAAGCGGACGGAGTAGAGGTCGAACAACCCATCAGGAGCAGAGTGATGACCCCTGAACAGATCAGCCATTGAGTTGCGATGCGTGATAATGTCTGTTGCACAGTCTTCTAGCGGTTCCAATTTTATTTCCGACTTCCTACTAAACCTTGGTTGCTGGTTCAAATTTGTGCACATCAGAGCAATGATCTCAGTTTATACCTTTCGTGCAGTCTCAGCGGTTGTTTGTACATCCAACCGCTCTACATCTATCGGTTCCTGGTGATAGTTGATTTCGGAAAGGAAATTTTTAGACACCATACTAAATTAATACTAATCCTGGCTGTGAAAACCGTGTATCACTTTTCCCCAATCTTATACGTCGGCGAGCGGAACGTGGTGAATTGACGTGATAATCCTGCACAAGTTGAGCGATATAATACCGTTCTACTCGTCAGAACTGGTATACGACACTACCAGCGGCGCTGTGGTCAGCTCTGTTACCCACCTGTCGTACTCTGATGTTCAACCTGATATTACCAAACTCCAATCCCATCTCCTGACAAGAGGATTGTCTACGATGCAACTAGGCCGGTAGCAGGCACGCTATCCTGTAGGCTGCCTGGATGATACCCTTGTTTCCCTGGCTTACGAAGGAGGCGGCGCAATAACCGCACAATTCACTCTTGAGCACCTTGCGACAGCACCAGCCACGCATCTACCGACAAGCTGGTATGGATAGCCTGATCAATGATGAGCTATGTACCTTCGTGCATTTCTCCTCCAATATCTCAGGTTGCTCCCATTGGCGCACCGAGGCAAACGAAGATCGACGCACACGACGCTAATCCAACCTCTCTAATGAGCAAACTGTGCAGCACCTGGATTGCCCGCTGGTAACAGGCGCCAACATACCATACCGTAGCTGCGCTAATGCAATCGCCACCCTCATGGTGTCGGAATGTGCGTCCGTACTATAATAGCGATGGCTTTGTAGTCTCAGCAAATGGAGAGTCTATTGGCCCTCTTGGTATCCATAGCAGGTTCTGCGACCGCCATCATTTCAGAGATGGCAATGGGTGCCAACGAGCGATGGAAGTACTCTTAAGTCTTTTTCCTCGTATAGAGACGGCCTTGACAAAATATGGATTTATCGTACAATTGTTCTATAGTCAACATCACAGGATAAACACTATTACCCGGTATTGGATCGAACATCCGGTCATCTCAACAAGTCGTGTGTAGAGATGACAGTGAATCCTTGCCGCAACGGTTCGATAGCAGGTGGCAATAGTTGTGAGTCGTTCTAGTCCTGGTCGAAATGACACTATTTTACGAGCGGAGGCTCTGATATTAGTGCAATCAGCCAGGACTCTGAAGCAGAAGTCAGACATTCATGCGAGAACCAGCAGTTGAGGTTTCTATGATGCTTACATACAAATACCTGCTTCGACCGAACAACCACCAGTCTGATAGGCTCGCCTTCCTTCTGGAGCAACATCGGATCGTCTACAATCACGCCCTTCAACAGCGAATTAATATCTATAAAGAAACGGGTGAGTGTATTGGGTATGACACTCAGTGTAAACACTTTCGCGATATTCGCCGGGAGAACCCAGATACTTTAAGACTGGTCAATGCATCTAGTCTGCAACGCACTCTTCGCCGTTTGGACAGGACGTATACTTCCTTTTTTCGTCGTTTACAGTCTGGTGAAAAGGTAGGCTTTCCTCGTTTCAAAGCCCGCAGTCGCTTTAATACTATGGAATACACCTATGGAGATGGGTGTAAGTTGCGGACAAGTAAACGTAAGTACGTGTTTCTCTATGTTCAAAATGTAGGTGAAATCCGGATTTGTTATCACAGAGCTATTCCTGAAGACACCAGAATTAACCATGCTCGCATCACACGGCGAAATGGACGTTGGTATGTTTCTCTTTCCATCACATTGTCCGCCACACCTGTTCAACGGACACCAACCGGAAAACCTGTTGGGGTTGATGTTGGGCTAAGACGCATTGCCGCTCTCTCTACTGGTGAACTTATCGAAAATCCACGCTGGTTGCAAAATACGCAGACTGCAACGTCACGCTAGTCGTCAGGTAAAGGGAAGCCGACGACAACACACGACATATCAGCGGATAGCACGTTTGTATGAAAAGATAGAAAACCAACGAAGAGATTATCTTCACAAAATTAGTCAGGGTATCGTAAAAAAGTATGCTTTGATTGCGGTAGAAGATCTGAAACTAACGTTCATGAACCGCAGTCGACATCTCGCCCGTGCTTCGTATGATGCTGGATTCGGCATATTTAGACGTATGTTAGAATACAAGGCTGAGAGTGCTGGTATTCCACTAATTGCCGTAAGTCCCGTCAATACAAGTCAGGCATGTAGTGGCTGCGGAAGGATCGTTCCTAAGGATGTGTCGGTCCGCGTTCACCAGTGTCTTCATTGTGGTCTGACACTTGATCGAGATGTGAACGCAGCGCGTAACATCTTGATGTTGGCTCTCCAAAACCCGCCTGGACGGGGCGGTCAGCCGATAACGTGGGCAGATATGCCGAGCGTTGGCTGAGCAGCCGCCGCCCTGTGGCGGCGGAGAGCGTCACTGGTTCATCCAGCCGAACTGCACAATCTTCTGGGGATCAAAATTTGGAGATGTCGCATCATTACCGTTGGCATCAACGGTCAGCTTCTTCGCGAGTTCGGTGAGGGTCTCGATATTCCACTCGTGTTCGACACCATTCTCATCAACCCAGGGCGCACCATGCTCGGCTGGCGGGTACGGTAATCCTGCCTCGTCAAACAGGTCTTTGTTGTAGATGATAAATGAAGGGAAGATGGCAAACGGAATACCGAGCTGACCTTCTTCCTTTACCTGATAGAACTTGATCAGGTTTGGATCGAAATCACTCAGATCGTAGTTGTACTTATCGATCAGTGGTTGAAGATCGAGCCAGGTGCCTTTAAAGCTGTCACGTCCCCGGATACCAACTGGTCCGACGATACATGGTGCGTTACCGGCAGCAATCTGGGTAGCCAGGGTGTCGAAGGCAACGTTGTTGTCAACGATCTCGATGACCAGTTCAATCTTATCCTGACTGGCGTTGAATCGTTCGACGAACGCATTCTGGGCCGGGATGGCACCTTCGTCAGAACCGGCGCCAAGGCCAACAAACCAGCGTATCTTCGTGCGACTGCTCGCGGCAGATTGGGTTGGAGCAGAAGCCTGAGTAGGAGCAACGGCCTGGGTTGGTTCACTTGCTGGAGCGGTCGTAGGTTGAGCCGATGGTGTTGACGGGCTGCTCCCACAAGCCGCATTGAGAACCGCGGCCAGCATAAGCATGATACTGACGAACAATAATTTGAACGACTTCATTTGGTTTCCTCCTGTGGAAGTTGTTACGCCGTCGTGCTTTTGATAGAGTTAAAGCTGCATATCCGAACAGTGTGCCTTAACCGGCTTGCTTTCGCCGTCGTGAAATTGGTATAAAGCAGATCAATCAAAAACCTGCTTACCTACACCTCCTTTCAAGGTTGCTTATGGCAACTCTCACGAATAACCAGTTCGGTGGGTAGAATCACGCGCTGAACCGACGGTTCAGCAGGAGGGTTAAGCAGATAGTCAAGTAACAGACAGGCCGCTGTCTGCCCCAATTTTGCAATCGGCTGCCGCACTGTTGTAAGGGCTGGCGTCATCGCTGCCGCGAGTGGAATATCGTCAAATCCGGCCAGGGCAACGTCATTCGGTACTGTCAAACCGGCCGCCCTTAATGCCCTGAGCGCGCCAAGCGCCATCATGTCGCTAGCTGCAAAAACAGCGTCGGGACGCGGATCAAACCGTAAGAGCGTATTCATCGCGATATATCCACTCTCCTCACTAAAATTGCCCTCGATCACCAGTTCGGGCTGAACTGAGATGCCAGCAGCCGTTAAAGCATCGCAATAGCCCACATAGCGTTCACGGCCAGCGATGATATTCATCGGTCCGGTAATGGTGGCAATCCGACGATACCCACAATGAATGAGATGTTCAACAACCATCCGTGCCCCGTGGCGATTATCAACATCGACGTAGGGGATACCCGGATGCGATATGATCCGACCAATCGAGACTACCGGAATTGTTTCTTGCTGGAGCCACTGCAAAAGGAATTGATCTTCGACGGCTGAGGCAATAATGGCACCATCGAGAAAACCGCGCCGACCGATATGCAGATAGGGGTGATTACCGGTGCTCGTTGCCAGTTCCAGCATCATCGCAAATTGTCGCTCGTTACAGGTATGAGCGATTCCCTCGATCAAGAGCGGAAAGTAGGGATCGGCGAAGAGGGTGTGAATTGGCTGCGGAATAATGATCCCTATCACCTGCGAGCGACGAATGGCCAAGGATCGTGCTGTATGGTTGGGTTGATAGTTGGTTTCGCGAATAGCCTGCCAGACTCGTTCACGCACTGCCGGGTTGACGTGCGGATGATGGTTGAGTACGCGCGATGCGGTGGATCGCGATACTCCTGCCCGACGGGCAATTTCATCAAGGGTGATATTCATAGGAGCCATCACTTACTGGGAACGCTTCCAACTACGTCTATAGTACAAAAGAGCAAGGTTGCTGACTTTCAAAAAAGCGCGAGACACTTGTACAAAACCGTGAAAGCGCTTTCAGCTATTGATGAACACGAGGCGGTATTGTTGTTGCATAGCCGGGATGTATCGTGCATTTGATGTTTTCCCAGCATGAAGACTGTCACGTTGATGTGAGCGTGTCTGAATATGTCCTTTCCGAGGGCTGTTTGCTGCCACTCTCATTCATCGCTGGCAGTTCACACTGCTGCCAGGAGAATGATGCTGCGCATTGATCATCTCATTGCACTGGCAAGGACGGATTCCAACCTGTCCGCATGGTGTGCTGATACGACACATGATTATTTCCGGTTATGCACCGCCGGATGCGGGCCAGAGGCCCGCGCACCCAGAGAACAACGTAGGTTAGCGGTATAAGGGAGAATGGTGATTTTGCACCAATGAATAGATCACCGTGGCGGGATACGACACGGCATGCGTTGATTCTACCTGTTCACTTCAGGAGGTAGGGTTTATAAGAGGACAATGCAGAATGAACCGACATGGTTAACCATGCTCACACAGAGGATGGTATCCCCATCTTCGGCTCTGAACCCGCGTCACTGTTTAACCTCTGGTCTTACGCTGATTGCTGCGACGGCAGACCTGAGCGTAATACCCCATCAGTTCGTTCATCACCCGCGGCCACGAACGCTGCTCGGCGATGGTCCGACCTGCCATCCCCTGCACCAATCGCTGATCGTCATTCGCCAGCAATTCGCGGAGACGGGCGCGCAAATCGGAGGCGACACCAGGGGCGAAGAGGTAGCCGTTCTGTCCGTGTTGTATCAGGTCAATCGCACCACCGGCACGAGCGGCAATGACCGGTAACGCCGATGCCATAGCTTCTTGAATAACCTGCCCAAACGTGTCGGTGTCAGAGGGAAACAAAAACACATCGGCGCTCGCATACGCTGTTGCCAGGTCGTTGCCTTTGAGATAGCCAGTAAAGTGAACCGGTAGACCGGCACAACGACGTTGTAGCTCGGTGCGAAACGGCCCATCGCCAACAAAGACCAGGCGGACATCTGGGATGCCACGAATCGCCTCCGGTAGCAGATCGATCCGCTTTTCAGCGGCCAGCCGTCCTACGTAAAGCAGGATGCGCTCACCAGGTCGGGCACCAACTGCTGCCCGCCACGCTTCGCTCCGATACCGTGGGTGGAACCGTTCAGTATCGACACCTCGTCCCCAGATTCGTAAACGGCGGAAACCGGCTGAACGCAGTACCCGCAGCGTAAAACTGGAAGGACACAGATTGATCCGGCAGCGATTGTGAATCCAGCGTAACCAGGCGTTGACCCCATGTTGGAGAAAGCCAAGACTGTAGTGCCGACTGTAGGCGCCGAAATCGGTGTGATAGGAAGCAATCAACGGTAGACCAAGGCGGCGGACGATGCCGGGCACAATTGCACCTAGCACTACCGGGCCAACCAGATGAACCAGTTCAGGTTGGAACTGACGGAGCCGGGCCGTTAACCCTGGTTGAGGCGGGGTTACCTTTACTTCAGGGTAGAGCGGTAATGGCATCCCGCTGAGTGGGACAATCTCGGCCCCAGCGTAGCTCGTCGGCGCACCCTGGGGGGCAAACAAGAGCGCTTCATGACCCTGCTGTTGCAAATATTCCAGCAAATGACAGAGAGTGGTCGTTACCCCATTGACATCAGGCAAAAAGGTCTCGCATACCAGTGCCACACGCATTGTTCCCGACTCCTGACGAGATGCGACTGTTCTACATCATTACTCAGCATAGGCTATTGATATTAAGCAGGTATGCATGGAACATTAAGTGTTGTCTAACGTTTGGTTGTGTGATGTTGTATTGAGCGGGTATAAGGGTATAATGGTATAGTGATAAAAAGCATAGCAGCATAGCGATGTGGAATTGACCAATCGGTACGATGGCAGAACACATCTATCCCAAATGTGGTAGGAGGAAGCGACGAGGAAGAACCTGACGTTCTCACTATCGCTTGCCACACGAAGATATGATATGTACGAGAGGTGTGCAGGTATGATCGACACCGCAACGTCTAGCCGCGATGCCTGCTATCAGCGATTGCAAAACCTCTTTTCACCGGGAGAACTGGTTTGGATCGAGTCGGAAGAGTATAACAATGAAGGTATGTTCTGGCGGGTAACTTTACTGTGCCGGAATACATCTGGAAGATGGGAGCGGCGGCGCTATCGGTATGACGTGCTTAGCGCAGCCCTGTTCTTCATGGGAGCAACGCCGGTCAGCGATGAGGAAGCAGCGCGCATTCGGCGCACTGCTCCTCGTCTGGCGACAGGCCATTCACAACCAGCGAGGATTGTATGACCCTTCACCCGATTGACCCACCACGCCGCTTTGGGAAGCGCAGCCTGATCACCTTTGCAGTGATTGGTGTGCTGGCGATCCTGGTCCTGCTCGCCTTGAGCTTAGATGCCGGTGAGCAGACCCGCTTTCTCACCGGTAGCGGCAGCGTTGTTGTTCTGGCACTACCGGCATTCCTGGCCGGTGTGCTCAGTTTTCTGTCGCCGTGTACCCTTCCCATCCTGCCAGCCTACTTCGCGTTCACCTTTCAGGCCAGCAGTCAGAAACGAGCGCGGATCGCAATGATGGGTATTGCCTTTTTCCTTGGCCTGGCGACAACTATGACTCTCCTCGGCGCCAGTGCGACTGCTCTGAGCGGCCTGCTCTTTGCCAACCGGAGTACCCTTACCTTTTGGGGCGGCTTGATTATTATCGGCTTTGGCATTATGGGAATGCTGGGTAAAGGTTTCGCCGGGCCACAACTGCAAGAGCGTCCGGCTGCTACGTTTGCCGGTTCGTACCTCTTCGGCGCCACCTTCGCCCTGGGCTGGACGGCCTGCGTCGGCCCGATTTTAGGTGCGCTGCTGACCCTACTTGCCGCAACCAGCGATGTTGCCATTCTTCAGGGTGCTGTTCTAGCCTTCATCTACTCGCTAGGATTGGGGCTACCTCTGATTGTCATTGCCACCTTCTTCCATCGCCTGGGAACCGGCTCGCGATTCTGGCGCTTTCTGCGCGGACGCGGCTTTACTGTGAAGGTCTTTGGGCATGAATTGTTTCTTCACACGACCAGCCTTGCCAGTGGTACACTGATGGTTGCAATGGGAATACTGCTAGCAAGTGGACGCTTAGAGTGGATTTCGCAGCAGGCAAATGCTACACCGATGGCCCAATGGTGGGTAGAGATTGAAGCCACCATTGGCCGTCTCTTCGGACTATGAGGGAATATGACCGACACACCAATCCGCGCCGCCGGTTGCATTGTACTGTCCCGCGATCAGATGGGACGACCTCTGGTGTTATTAATCCAAGATCAGCAAGGCGTATGGACATTGCCGAAAGGTCACATTGATGAAGGTGAAGCCGATGAACAGGCAGCCGTCAGAGAGGTCAGCGAAGAGACTGGTATTCACTGTACGATTGCCGAACGGCTTGAACAGATCACGTATCCGATCTACCGCCGTGGGCATTGGCGTGACAAGCAGGTGACTTTTTTCCTGGCCAGCGCAGCGCCCGAACCACCAACTCCGGCTCTGGCTGAAGGTATTCGAGATGCGGCCTGGGTACCCCTTGACGAAGCGAGCAAGAAGGTGGGATACCGCCAAATTCGTACCCTTATTCAACGGGTAGCACGCCGATTAGGTCTCGACCGATATAGCGCACCGTAAGCGGATATACTGCTAAAAATCCTGGCGCTTGTCAACGTTTTACGCTGCTCTGGTGAGAAAGAGAGAAGAGTGGTAAGTGAAATGAGCACAGCAGTATGCGCCGAAGCGGTAACTTTCCTGTTTCGATAGTGATCTGCTGCCAGATTCTCGTTGGTGCGCCGATTGCACCTGTCACCGCTATTGCAGAGGTGGTTTCCACCCCAGAAGTGCTAAATGACCACACGACGCGGGCCAATGGATTAGGGATCACTATCAGCACGTGCTGACATGCTTCGGTATCGCTCCATCCAAGACTGAAGACGCTGAAAATCCCTAAAACTCCTAATACCCCTTCGCATCTCTTAGATAGACGTGCTATAATGCAACATACGGCGCACCAGTATATGCGTGCGGCTTTGGTGAGGCAAACAGGCATTCCTTGTTGCCCAAAGTAGCAGTGTGTTAAGGATACTACCGTGAAAATTACTACTGAGAAATTACCAAAGAGTCTGATCTCATTGAAGATTGAAATCGACCGGGATCAGTTCGAACGAGGGCTTGATCAGGCGGCGCGCCGCCTGTCGCAGAAGTTTCCCATCCATGGCTTTCGTCCCGGTAAAGCGCCTCGTTTTATTATTGAACGCACCTTCGGGCGAGCAGCGTTGATCGAAGAAGCCACAGAACAGTTGATCAACAGCGCCTACAAGAAGGCTATTCAACAAGAAAAGATTGAAGTCGTTGGCCCGCCGACACTCGAACGAATCGACTCCATCGAGCCATTTATCTTCACCGTCAACGTACCGGTGCCACCGACTGTTACTCTCGGCGATTACCGCAAGATTCGCATACCGCTCGTAGTAGAACCGGTGACTGAGCAGATGCTCAAGAATGCCCTGGAAGATACATTCGATGAGCATACGACGCTCCAGGAACTCGATGAACCACGACCGGCACAGCGTGGCGACCAGGTAGAATTACGGTTACGCATGAGAGTAGCGGGCACCGATACCGAAACATCAGCGGAAACCGAGGAATCTTCCACTGCCGCTACCGAAACGTTGGCAGAAGCGGCGGAAGCGACGAGCGAAGCCGATCAGAACAACAACGCTGACGATAATCAATCGCAGTGGCGTGAAGAGATTGTGGTTCTCGAACCCCATCGTCTCTCTAACGAGCTTTACAATGGCCTGGTGGGGATGAACATTGGCGAAAAGAAGACCATCGTCGCGGTAGTTCCTGACGATCATCCCAACGAGTCGTCGCGCGGGAAAAAGATCATCTACGACGTTGAGTTAATCGGTATTAAGCATCGGATTGTACCATCGCAGGAAGAATTACTTGCGCTTGAGAATTTTAATGGTACGTTCGACGAGTTTCAGCAGTTCGTTAGATCAGAGCTTGAGGAACACCAGCTACGCCGTGCTGAGCAAGAACAGCTTAACGCTTTTATCGAACAATTGGTCGAGCAATCGACGTTCGACATCCCAGATGTGATCGTCCGGGATGTGGCCGAGTCGATGCTCGAGGAGCAAGGCCAACAGTTTGCGCGCTTCGGTATTACAATCGATAATGTCCTGCAATATCGGGGTATGACCCGTGATCAGGCAATTGAAGAACTGCTACCGGAAGCAGAGAAGCAGGTAAAGGTGAATCTTGCTCTGGCTGAAGTGATTAAGCAAGAAAAGATCACGGTCAGCCCCGAAGAAATTGAAGCCGAGATTAAGGAGCTGCTGGAACGCTACGACGAGCAACAACGACCACAACTTGAGAAGTCGCTGCGTGGTCAGTTACTCTCGTCAGTCGCGAGTATGGTGATTGATAAGAAGCTGCGCGCACGTATAAAGGCCATTGCAAGCGGTGAACTCGATGAAGAGGCTGCTTCACCGGTTGTTGCCGACGATGCGCCAGAAACACATACAACCAGCACAACTCACGACGAATCGGCGGCAGGCGCCGATGCATCTGCTGGTGCCGATAGCGGCTCAGCAGTGGAAGCGACCGCTCCTGGCGAACCGGTTAGTCGTTCAACTACTGAATGAGGAGTTTGTTATGAATTGGTCAACACGCTACACCCACGAATGGCGTAGTATGCCGAGTCCGGAATGGCTCTCACAACGACCAGAACTGTTGATTCCTATGGTCGTCGAGAGTACCAGCCGAGGTGAACGGGCTTTCGATATCTATTCACGCCTGTTGAAAGAGCGGATTGTCATTCTGGGAACACCCATTGACGATCAGATTGCTAATTTGATTGTCGCCCAACTGCTCTTCCTTGAGAGTGAAGACCCAGATCGTGACATCTGGCTCTACATCAACAGCCCTGGTGGATCGGTAACGGCCGGTCTCGGTATCTACGATACCATGCACCATATTCGACCTGACGTTGCAACAGTTTGTGTCGGGATGGCCGGTAGTATGGCAACACCGATCTTGGCCGGTGGCGCGAAGGGGAAACGGTACAGCCTTCCCCACTCAACGATCCACATGCACCCGGCAGGCGGTGGCGCACGTGGCTACGCACCCGATGTGGAAATCATGGCTCGTGAGCTGCTCCGCCTCCAACAACTGGTGCGTGAGCTGCTTGCCAAAGACACCGGCCAGCCTATCGAACGGATCGCAAAGGACTTCGACCGCGATCTGTTTATGACGCCTGAACAGGCGAAAGAGTACGGTATTATTGACGAAATCCTCATCCGCGAGGATGGAAAGAAGTAATGACGTATCGGGTGAGAGCGGTTTCTGCTCTCACCCGCCCGTCTGGAGAATTTCCCATGAGCCGAACCCGCAATCCTGGTCGTGATCCGTATGCCTGCTCGTTCTGTGGGCGCGGACAGGATGAAGTGCAACGGCTGATCGCTGGTCCCGGCAATGTATTCATTTGTGATGAATGCGTTGCCCTGTGCAGCGCTATCATTGCCGAAGAGAGCGATCAGAAGACATCAAGCGCCCGACGCACCCCACCCCCTGGCCCGTCTCGTCTGCCAACGCCGCGAAAATTGCGCGAAAAGCTTGATCAATATGTGATCGGGCAGGATCGGGCTAAGATAGCGCTATCCGTTGCCGTCTATAATCATTACAAACGTGTGCGGTCTGGCGCCCGAATCGACGATGTTGAGATTAGCAAAAGTAACATCCTGTTGATCGGGCCAACCGGTAGTGGGAAAACGCTGCTGGCGCAAACGATGGCGCGCATCCTCGATGTCCCATTTGCCATTGCCGATGCTACCGCCCTCACCGAAGCCGGGTATGTGGGTGAAGATGTAGAAAATATTTTGTTACGCCTGATCCAGGCCGCCGACGGTGATGTTGAACGGGCGCAGACAGGGATTATCTATATCGATGAGATTGATAAGATTGCCCGCAAGTCTGATAATCCTTCGATTACCCGCGATGTCTCTGGTGAAGGTGTACAGCAGGCTCTGCTGAAAATCCTCGAGGGTGGGGTTGCCCATGTGCCACCTTTACCCGGTCGTAAGCACCCTCAACAGGAGTATATTCCGTTTGATACGACGAATGTGCTTTTCATCTGTGGTGGTGCCTTTGAGGGTATTACTAACATTATTGCCAAACGCCTGCGTGGCAAGCAGTTGATCGGCTTTGGGAGTAATCCGATCAATCCGGTTGAGGATGAGGGTGCGCTGCTGGCGCAGATCATACCAGATGATCTGATGCGCTTTGGGTTTATCCCAGAGTTCGTTGGGCGCTTGCCGGTGATCGTGGCGCTTGATCCGCTAAACCGCGAAGCGATGCTGCGTATTCTGACCGAACCACGAAATGCTATCATCAAGCAGTATCAGAAGTTGTTTGCCCTCGATCACTGCGAGTTGGAGTTTACTCCCGATAGTCTGGAAGCAATTGTAGATCGGGCGATGTCAGCCCGTACCGGTGCACGTGCCCTCCGTAGCATTGTGGAAGAAATACTGCTGGAAGTGATGTACGAGTTGCCATCGCAAGAACACATTGGGCGCTGTATCATTAATGCTGAAGTTGTACAGGGACGCGGACGACCCATTCTGGTGCCGCGAGCCGAATATCGTCGTCGACTCGATGAAGCAGTATGAAGTGCTGTGCGGTGCGGCAATAGCAGTTATGCTCGATTGCCGCTTCAGTTTCTGATGTGCAAGTGACCGGAACATCGGTTTTACATGCGGTATTGAAAGCCTATGCCACTTTTTCATCGCACATCTCAACGTGCCGCCGATCAACCACCGCCGAAGCGTCGGATACTGGTTGCCGATGACGATCCTGCTATCGGGCGCCTGATCCAGACTGCACTTCCGACCCAACAGTATGAGACAAAGGTGGTGGCGAATGGTTTGGCAGCGCTTGAAGCCTTTGAACGCGAATCCTTCGACCTGATCTTCCTCGATGTGATGATGCCATTCGTCGATGGTTTTGAAGCCTGTGAACGGATTCGAGCTAAAAGTGATGTGCCAATCGTGATTATCACCGCACGCGATGGTACTGACGATATTGTGCATGGTTTTCGCCGTGGGGCCGATGAGTATATTACCAAACCGTTCAAAGTAGCCGAATTCGTGGCTCGTGTTGAAGCTATCTTGCGCCGCGTCGATATGCAAAAAGCGCGAACGGCGCCTACGTTTGTGCAGGTAGGCGAGTTGACCATTGACGCTGTCGCTCATAAGGTTACGATTCGCGGGAAGGATGTTAAGTTGACACCGATGGAGTTTGAACTTCTGTATTTTCTGGCTGCTAATGCCGGTCAGGTGTTTACCCGCGAAGTGCTCTTCCGTGAAGTCTGGGGCTACGAGTACGTTGGTGAAACGAATCTGGTCGATGTCTGTGTCCGTCGTCTGCGCGAAAAAGTGGAAATTGAGCCGTCGAAACCAAAAATTATTATTACTGTCCGTGGTGTAGGGTATAAGCTCGAACAAGTGTAACACCGCGTCGCCGGATAGAACGATAAACGGATCGCGGAGAGGGTTGGGGCCTACGGCGCAATCGACCGGAGCGAGTATCAAACGTGCTCCAGAATATGCAGATACGGCTGGTGATGGTTTGTGCCAGCTCATCTTGCAACGCATGCACGGGCCTCAACGCCGTTGGCAATGATACGTTCGGTCAGGCGTTGTTATCACTGATCTGGGTTAGAGCAAATCTGCTATGATGCAGATTCAAGCGTTCTCGTCCAACGCCCGATGGTATAAGCGATTGGCTCACACACCCAGGCAGGAAAACAAAATATGTCATCACAAGTCTTTGTCTCACGCCATCCACTCATCCAGCACAAGCTGGCGCTTTTGCGAAGCAAATGGACTGAACCGAAGAAGTTTCGCGAATTGGTGCGCGAAATTGCGCAACTGCTGTTCTACGAAGCTACTCAGGATTTGGCGCTGGCCCCATTGACGGTTGAAACCCCGCTGGCAACCTGTGCTGGCTACGAAGTTGCCGAGCGAATCGGCATCATTCCCATTCTCCGCGCCGGTTTGGGAATGGCAGAAGCGATTGTAGACATCTTACCGACGGTTCATGTCTGGCACCTTGGTCTTTATCGCGACCACGAGACATTGCAGCCGGTCACGTATTACAACAAGTTGCCGAGCAAGCCAGACATCGATCTAACAATTATTGTTGATCCGATGCTGGCAACCGGTGGTTCAGCAGTGGCGGCAGTAGATATTCTGAAACGGTGGGGGGCACAACGGATCAAGTTTCTGGGATTGATCGCAGCCCCAGAAGGAGTACGGGCGCTTACCGGCGCACACCCCGATGTGGCCATTCACCTGGCAGCCATCGACAGCCATCTCAACGAGCGAGGGTACATTGTGCCCGGTTTAGGCGATGCCGGTGATCGCCAGTTTGGAACCGGCTAAGAGCCTTTCCGAATAATCGTATCGTCACGTCTATATCGAATGAACCTGGTCAGCAGGGGCGAGGCGATGTCTTGCCCCTGCTGGTGTCCACGACGATATTCATAGAGCGCCTCTCCGACCTATCCTATCGCAGCAGCAGATCGGTCAGGGTATAGCACTGCTGCGCCCGTACACCGGAGCGGCATCCGGTGCACCGCTATCCGCCGAGACGATGGTCACGGGATGCGTGTCATGGTGGCGTTGCGGGATGGGCAGCATGGGCACGGTCGCTGCGCCGAGTGGCGGGGTAGGTGCATTAGTATCCGACTTTTCACCAAAATCTGATATGATTGCCTGCACATTGCCACACGGGTTGCGAACCAAGCCGTATGGCGGATACGAATAGTCTTTTTTTCGAGCAAGGCTTTCGAGCAGCGCAGGACTATCATGGTCACAATCTTCGCCATTGCCAGTATTCCACTGATCGCCTTTACGATTACCGCCATCCTCGTTCCGCCGCTGATTCGTTTAGCGCGCCAGGAGGGATGGGTAGCGCATCCTGGCCCACGCCATGTCCATCGTGAACCAACACCGGTCGTTGGTGGGCTGGCTATGATCGCTGGTCTGGTAGGCGCTCTTGTGGTGAGTCTTGGCGTTGAAGCTATCGATCCTGTGCTGCGCCGTTCGCCGTTTGAACATCTGCGGATCGGCTTGCTCCTCTTGGGCATTGCGCTGATTGCACTGATCAGTTTTCTTGACGATCTCTACGATCTGCCCGCTCTACCCCGCCTGGGGGTGCACATTGTGGCTGCTCTGATCGCCGTCGGCCCGTATGCCTGGGATCAAACACTCTACCCCGATGCGTTAGGGCACCCTACTGAAGCGCGGGGGATTATTCTGACCGCATTTAATTTTCCTTTCGTCAACCAGATTCACCTGCACAACCTCAGTCCGTGGCTGGCGATTGCCGCCACGGTGTTCTGGATCGTTGGCATCCAAAATATGGTGAACTGGATCGATGGTCTTGATGGACTGGCCGCCGGGGTAACCTGCATTGCGGGAATAGTGCTTGCCATTCACACCTTAACGCTCGATCCACCACAATTGACGGTTGCCCTCTTGCCGCTGGCGCTGAGCGGTGTTTGCGCAGCATTTCTGCTATACAATACGCATCCGGCCCGCATCTTTATGGGTGATGTTGGCGCGATGACAATTGGCTATACACTGGGTATCTGCGCGATTATTGGGGGTGCCAAACTTGCGACCGCACTCTTGGTGATGGGGGTACCGCTGGTTGATATGGCGTGGTTGATCCTCTCACGCACGTTGCACGGTCGGTCGGCTGCCCAAGCCGGACGCGACCATTTGCACCACCGTTTGCTCGATCTGGGATTGAGTCAACGTCAAGTGGTCGGCTGTTACTACGGGCTAAGCATCACATTTGGGGCAATTGGTATCTTCGATTTCTTTACGCCCTTGTTCAAGTTGATCGCCTTGCTCGTCCTGGCCGGATCGATCTTCACTGTTCTCTTGCTCTTACAACCTGACCGTAGACGCCGGTAAATCGGTCTTCTTCACAAGGGCACGACATCTTCAACTGGCATTAGACGCAGGTTTCCGATAGGACAGGCCTGCACACAAGCTAGATCAGAATGGCCAAAGCACAGATCGCACTTATCGGCACGGTGCGTCACACCGATAGGCGTCAGCGGAATAGACGGACGTAGCCGCTGCTGCAAGCGGCGGAAGAGTTGCCATAACGGGCCGCTGGCATGAGGACGAAGGGGCACTGACTGCACAGCATCGTATGGACAAGCGCTTACGCATTCACCGCAGCCGGTACAACGCGCAGTAATACGCAACACGCCGGTATCCACCCGTTCGATGGCGTCTTCCGGGCAGGCTTCAACGCACTCGGCGCCAACGCTACACTGCCGACAGTGATCGAGAACATCAAAGCGATCAATGGGTGTGCCATTCAGATGAAGTCGGGTATGACCATGGCGGGCAGCACAGCCGGTTTCACACAAGCGGCAACCGGGTGGACAGCGGGCCGGATCACGAACCAGCACGTGAGTTGCGCGCAGCACCCCACGATTCACTGCCAGTTCGATGTCACGAACACGCGCCGCATCGCTTCGTACCGCAGCTAAATGCTTCAAACGGCGATCGGCAATTGTCCGTAACTCAGCTTCAAGGGTTGGATACTGCCGAATCAGACGATAAAAATCCGTGCCCGGTAAGACCAACAGATCGGTCGTGGTCAGGGTACGGGCATTAGCTCGATGGGTACCGCCGGTCAGTAATGAAATCTCACCAAAAAGATCGCCTTCACTCAGGCTGGCAATCGTTTGCCCACTCTGTTCGATAATCACCTGACCGCTCTCGATCAGGTAGAGTGAGTCGGCAGGTTCACCCTGCTTGACCACCAGCGTCCCACGCGGTACATGGCGTGGCTGCAACCGGGATGCGATTTCTATGCGTTCGAGCGGGAGCAACTGACTTAGAACAGGAATACGGGCCAGCGTTGCATCGATCATGCGGCGCCGATACACCTGGCGGAGAGCCGTGGTGAGTAGGGGTAATGTTGCCAGCTCGTCACGCAGAGCGGCAATCTCGATTTGTAAGAGATAGCAGACCGACTGGGTCAGGGCACTCATATGGCGAAAGAACTTCCCGAAGAGTGGCCCCTCGCCAAAGCAATCACCCTGTCCTAATACTCCCATTAACACTTCGTGCCCATCTTTGTCACGCAATCGCAACTGCAATGAGCCACGCAACAAAAAAAAGAGGTAGCGAAAGCCACGTCGCTGACCGATTACTGTCGCTCCAGCGGGAAAAGCGCGAAAGACACCTCGTTCGTACAAAACAGCCAGCTCGGTGGGTGAAACGCCGCGCAGACAGTCGAGTGCGGCCAGTGCAGAGATGGCCGCCTGCCGACGTTCTTGGAGATGTGCAGTACGTGCCTGATCCAGATGATTTCGCCTGGGGCGTTTCAACGACGACATAGGCAGCTCTGCGGTACAATACAGAGTGAGGGTAAAGTGCTTCTATTGTACCATACAGATCGCCTAAGAGCAGTATAATAGAACGGCAAAAATCGCACCCATACAGGATAATCGCATGCCGTTGCGTAGTCTTACTATTGATCTTGCTCGTGGCCATGCGCGCCAGACCTTACCCAACGAAGTCGAACGCGACTATCTAGGTGGGCGAGGGGTTATTGCGTGGTTACTCTGGTATCAGCTTGAACCGGACACACCGCCACTTTCGGCAGATAATCTGCTCATCTTTGCTGCCGGTCCTCTGGCCGGTAGCAGTGCCTTTGCGACCGGCGGCTTTACGGTTGGTACACGTTCGCCGTTAACCGGCGGAATTAGTTACGGTTGGGCGCCGGGGCATTGGGGAGCAGCGCTGCGCCGGAATGGAATTGATGTTTTGATTATTCGCGGCGAAGCGCCTGATTGGTGTTACCTGTTCATCGATGGCGATACCGTGCGCCTGCGTTCGGCCCGCCATCTGATTGGGCGCGACACCGTTGTGACGACGGCCACGATCAGTAACGAACTAGGTAGCGATATACGGGTATTGGCGCTTGGCCCTGCCGGTGAGGCTGGAGTGGCGTATGCTAGTATCGTTGCCGAGGGGCAGTATCTGGTTGAACCTGCCGGAACCGGTGCCGTGATGGCCGATAAAAAGCTCAAGGCCATTGTCGTGCGGGATCGATCACCTCTGCCAGCCGTTGATCCTGCGCGTATGCAAAGTGTCCTTCAATCGATCCAGCAGCGCGGTGAACAACATCCGACCGCAAATGCTATTCGGGCAATCGGCAGCGCCGGTCTGCTGCCGGCTGCTATCAAATTAGGGGCACTTACCAGTCGCGATGCACGCACACCGGCTGATGGGGTCGCGATCGCCCGTATGTTTAGCGAGATCGCTCGCCGTGGTGGTAGACACGAACGGGGTTGTGCGCATTGCCCGCTGCCCTGTTATATCGATTTACGGACCAGAAGTGGAGAAACCCACCCGCTTCCCAGTCTCGAACTGATTGCCGGCTTTGCTGCCCGTGTCGGTATTACCGATGCCGATGCGATGTTGGCTATTGCCGATCGTTGTCTCCGATTGGGTATTGATCCGGCATCTGCCGCAGCCGCCATCACTTTTATGACCGAGGCCCAAGACGAAGGTCTTGTGCGTCAACGCACGCTGAACTGGGGAGACAGTGCAGCGGTGATTGCCGCTCTCGACCGAATGAGTCAGCGGCAAGAGAAGCGTGATATTCTCTCACTTGGCGTAGGCGAGATGCAAGAGGCCGTGTGGGGTTCATCAGCGTTTGCGCCGCAGGTGAAGGGACTGGCAATGCCAGCGCTCGATCCGCGGGCATTAACTGAAATCGGGCTGGCAATGGCGACCAGTCCGATAGGAGGTGACTATCGCTACGCGATGACGTTTGAAGAGCTGGTCGCAGAACCTCCAGCCTGGCTGCCGCCACCGGCCAGTGGGCCACGAGAGAGTGAAGGAAAAGCGTTACGTTTAATCTGGCACGAACGGTTTGCCGCCGCACTTGATGCCAGTGGTTTCTGTCGGCGGATGGGCCTGATGGCCTATCAGATCACGCCAGGCGAACTTATTGCCTTACTCGGTGCAGTCAGCGGGCGTACCGTTTCGGGGGCCGATCTGGTTCGTATTGGCGAGCGAATTGTCACGCTTGACCGTCTGTTTACTCGTCGTTATGCTAGTAACAGTCAGGATACACTGCCCGAGCGCTACCTGCGTGAACCACTGAGCAGTGGCCCAACTGCCGGTCATACCCCGCCATTAGACTCGCTCCTGGCCGAGTATTATGCACGCCACGGCTGGGATTCGGCAGGTGATCCCACGTCGGCACGGCTGGCCGAGTTGGGGATATAGTTATACCCTCTCCTGGCTCTCCCTGCCAGAGAGATCGGGCCAGCCGCTAGGGAGAGAATACCACACGAACCCTTCCGCAAGCAGGGTTAGCCAAAGGGTGATATACAACCTGGTGTGATATGAGCAGATTCGTGGTCAAACTAGGAACCAGTGTCTTGACAGCCGGGACTGACCGACTTCATCGACCATATTTTGTCGAATTAGCCAGACAAATTGCACGCCTGAAGGAGAGCGGTCACGAGGTAGTACTCGTCTCATCAGGGGCAGTTGCTGCCGGCAAGGAGCGGCTCGGTGTCAGCCCGCAGCAGCGCAGCACTATTCCGATGAAGCAGGTTTTTGCTGCGGTTGGTCAGAGCCGTTTGATGCATCTTTACGAACAGATTTTTGAATTGTACGGGTTGCAAGTAGCACAGGCATTACTCACCCGTGATGATCTCCGCGACCGACGCCGTTACCTTAATGCTCGTAATACGCTTACCCTCTGTCTCGCGCAGGGTATCGTACCGATTATCAATGAAAATGATGCGGTGGCGACGGCTGAAATTCGAGTTGGCGACAATGATAATCTCTCGGCGCTTGTCGCCGGTTTAATAGATGCCGACCTGCTCTTGATTCTGACCGATATTGCCGGCTTGTACAGCGCCGATCCACGCTGCGATCCGCATGCCGAATTGTTACGTGAAGTACCGGTGATCGATGAGCGAATCTGGGCGATGGCAGGCGGAAGTGGCACGCACCGCGGGACGGGAGGAATGCAGACCAAGATTCAGGCCGCCGAGCTGGCAACGCGATCTGGCGTAGCTGTGGTCATTGCAGCCGGGCATGAACCGGATGTTATCGTGCGCGTCGCCAGTGGTGAACGAATTGGCACCTTCTTCCCGGCTACAACTAGCCATCCCGATGCTCGACAGCGCTGGATTTTAGCCGAAACCGTTCGCCATTCACGGATTGTCGTTGATGAGGGAGCAGCAACAGCTCTCGTTCACCATGGGAAAAGCCTGCTTGCCGCCGGTATTCGTGATATTGGCGGCGAATTTGAACGCGGTCAGACGGTACGCATCTTTACCCAGGATGGCCGCGAGATCGCACGTGGTCTTACTCAATATCGATCAAGCGATCTTCACTTGATTGCCGGTCTTCGCTCATCACAAATCGTTGGCGTTTTGGGGTACGATTACGGTCCAGAGGTTGTTCATCGCGACGACATGGTTGTATTGACCGGATAACAACCGGGTCGCCCCATCAATGAGAAGCGGTTATTGGCGTGATGTCTGCAAGCGCGACAATGCAATACAACGGACAAACAGCTTAAGGAGCGTTTTATGAGTGCAATCGAAGGGCCGGTGCGGGTACGGTTCGCCCCCAGCCCCACGGGTAGTCTCCACATTGGCGGTGTACGTACCGCCCTCTTCAACTGGCTCTGCGCCCGCCACTACGGTGGTCAGTTTATTTTGCGCATTGAGGACACCGATGAGAAGCGTTTTGTGCCGGGTGCAGCCGATGACATCAGTGCATCACTGCGCTGGGTCGGGATCGATTGGGATGAAGGCCCCGATATTGGTGGACCATACGGTCCTTACGTCCAATCACAACGATTTGAGCAGGGTATCTACCAACCGTTCATCGAGCAATTACTCGAGGCTGGCCTGGCGTACATGTCATTTACTACTGAAGAGGAGCTGGCTCAGATGCGCGCAGCCGCCGAAGCTGCTGGGATCAAAGCGTTTCGTTTCCGTGGCCCCGAACGTGATTGGCCCCTGGCGAAACAGCGTGAAGTAGCTGCAACCGGTAAACCATACACCATTCGCCTCAAGACACCACTAGAGGGCGAAACCCGCTTTCGCGATCTGATTCGTGGTGGTGATGAGATTGTCGTGCACAACGATCAACTTCAAGATATTGTTTTGATTAAATCAACCGGGATGCCAGTATATCACTTTGCCCATCTCGTCGATGATCATCTGATGAAGATCACCCATGTTATGCGGGGCGAGGAGTGGGTGCCGAGCACGCCGTACCACGTCTTGCTGTACGACTTCTTCGGCTGGCCGCGACCGGTGTTTGCTCATCTACCGGCAATTTTACGTCAAGATGGCCGTGGCAAGTTGTCGAAACGGAAGGATGATGTTGCGACCCACCGCTTCCGTGAGCGTGGCTATTTGCCGGAAACTATTTTCAACTACCTCGCTTTACAGGGCTGGAGCTACGATGGCGTTACCGAAATCATGACACGTGATGAGCTGATTGCACGTTTTACCCTCGAACGGATTCAGCCGTCACCTGCCCGCTGGAATCCTGAGAAGTTGCGGGATATGAACGGGATCTACATCCGTAAACTTACTACTGAGCAGTTGGCCGAGCGCGTGTTACCGTTTATGCAACGGGCCGGTCTTATTGGTGAGCCAGCAAGTGAAGAAGAGTGGTCATATCTGATCTCGTTAATTCCGCTGATTCACGAACGGTTGGAAGAACTGCAAGAAGCACCTGAATTGCTGATGTTCTTCTATCGAGATGTGATACCCGGCGAGACATACAATCCTGCCGATCTGATTCCGAAAAAACACGATGCCGGGCAGACTATCACCTTATTGCGGGCAGCCCACGAGGCATTGAGTCAGATCACAGATTGGACGCCGCCTGCCCTTGAGACAACCTTGCGTGCCCTTTGCGAGCAACTTCAGGTCAAACCTGGCCCACTGTTCGGTGCAATCCGGGTTGCAGTAACCGGACGGAGCGTTGCACCGCCGTTGTTCGACACCCTGGCTGGCATCGGACGTGAACGCAGCCTGTCGCGGTTGAACGCTGCCATTGCTGCATTGGAGCAAATGCTATGAAGTTGCTACCCTGGGAAGTCAGTGTGCATCACGACGGCTCGCCACTCTATCTACGCTTCAGTGGACGTCTGGGTGATACGGCAGTCTTTCGGCTGCGTATGGCTGCCGATGCGCCGGTGCATGGTGTCTTTCTCCGCACCTGTCCAGATGGTGAACAACAGATCACGCCACTCCAGGATAAAGGGATACGGGGAGTATCTCGGTGGTGGGAAGGTACACTTCCCATTCGGATGTTGCGTACCAACTATCGCTTTCTGATCCGGGCTGATGACGGAACACGTTGGTACAGTGCAGGTGGCATGACTCGCTACTACCCAACCGACGCCAATGATTTTGTAGTACTGGCCAACTACCATGCACCAGCATGGGTGCGTGATACGGTCTTCTACCAGATCTTTCCCGATCGCTTTGCCGATGGGGATCCGACCAACAACGTGCAGAGTGGCGCCTATCTGTACCATGGACACCCGGTAATTGCCCGACGTTGGGACGAACACCCCAACCGTGCAACCGGCCCGTTTGAGTTTTATGGCGGTGATTTGCAGGGTATCGCCCAACGACTCGACTATCTGACCGATTTGGGTATTTCGGCGCTCTATCTCAACCCCATTTTTCGGGCACCGTCGAACCACAAATACGATGTGGAAGACTATACCAGCATCGATCCACACCTGGGTGGCGAAACTGGTCTGCTGATGCTCCGACAGGCTCTTGACGATCACCAGATGCGGCTCGTGCTCGATATTGTACCGAACCATTGCGGGGTGACACATCCCTGGTTCGTAGCTGCCCAACGCGATCCGCACGCACCGACATCGGAGTTCTTCATCTTCCGCCGACATCCGCACGAATACGAGAGTTGGCTAGGAGTAAAAACCTTGCCCAAGCTCAATTATCGCAGTGTGCGACTCCGCGAAATAATGTACGCCGGTCACGATGCTATTATGAGGCACTGGCTACGTCCACCCTACCGGATTGATGGATGGCGGATTGATGTCGCCAATATGCTGGGACGTCTGGGACCAGATAACCTGGGGCATAAAATCGGACGAGGTATTCGCCGTGCCGTAAAAGCTGAACAACCTGACGCTTACCTTCTCGGAGAGCACTTCTTCGATGGTACGCCGCATCTGCAAGGTGAAGAGCTTGATGCGACGATGAACTACCAGGGTTTCACCTTTCCCATCTGGCGTTGGCTGGGCGGATTTGAATTCAACCCCCAGCGGCCCGAAGCCGATCCACGCCCGATAGCTACCGAAACAGTCGCCGACCAGTGGACTGCATTTCGGGCAGCAATTCCCTGGCAAATAGCCAGCCAGCAATTCAACCTGCTCGGCAGTCACGATACACCACGCATACGTACCATCGTTGGGAATGATCTGGCGCGAGTACGAGTTGCAATGACCCTCCTGTTCTGCTATCCGGGGGTGCCGTGCATCTACTACGGTGATGAGATCGGTCTGACCGGTAGTGGCGATCCCGATTGTCGGCGCCCTATGCCGTGGGACGAATCGGCATGGGATCACGACTTGCGCACCTTTGTGCAACAACTGGTACGGTTGCGACGCAGCGCGCCGGCATTACGCTGGGGTGGGTTTCAGCAACTCTACGCCTATGGCGAGACCATTGCGTTTCAACGCGAAGCGCCTGAGCAGCGTTTAATCATTGTGGCACGCCGCAGCGATGATGGACAACGGACATTGCCAATCAGACACGCTGGTCTGGCCGACGGTACACGGATGAGAGAAATACTAACCGGCGTCGAAACAGTGGTTTATGATGGGAGATTAGACATCAGCAGTCTCCCGGCAACCGGTGCGCAGGTGTGGCAGGAAGTACATCGTGATATTGCACGTTAAGCGAAACTGACAATCACCATGTTGTCAGCCTAGGAGGCCTTTCAACGTCTTCGGATGCCTGTTGCCTGGGAACGCGGGCCTCTGGCCCGCATCCTAAAAGATAGAAACATCGCCCACCACGTTCCCTCCTCTTTCCTCATCCCCTTCTTCTCCCGATGCAAGAGAGGAAGGGGATACTGAGGCGGATTGGAAACCCGCTCTTCGTAGAGAGAGCTGAAAACCTCGATTATCAACAAAGAGGGAGGGGAAGCCTCATCTACTGCGGGTAAGATATTGAATGAATACTACCCCTTCCCTAAAACGGCGGTGGCTGATACTGATGCGGTGGCAGAGATTGACTGTTTCGATAGGCGAAATAAGCTTGAACCTTTGGTTGGTTATACAGCACCAGACTGACAATCCCAAACGCCAACGAAAAGATATTGCCAGTAATAATGTTGACAATTTGCATAATCGCCAGCGTCTTGTTTGGTTGTAGCGGTTGAGGTGGGCTGCTCAGCAGCTTATAAGCGTACATGCCCGCCATAACTGCCACGATGATCGAATAGATCGCAAGTGGAATACCGCATATTGTTAGCAACCATACCAAACCGCTCAATCCACTGATACCTGCATCAACGATTGCCATAATGCCAATAGCCAAGATCTCGCCTGGTTTAGTGTCAGCGGTCTGATACCCTTGCTGATACTGAATCTGATAGGGCTGATTCAGGGGAGGGTACGATTGCTGATCGGGCTGATAACCACCATACTCTTCCGGGCGGCGAGGATCACTCATAGAGTCCCTTTCTGTCAAATAGCGAACACCGGGAAAGATGGCCTGTGGCGTATATGCTCATGATGATAGCAAATCGCAATGTGTCGTGCAATACCGTTGTCAACAAGTTTAGAGGTTTTCAGTGTTCTCAACTTTGGGTTCTATTCGATAACTAAACGGTTCAACAATGGATTACCACTGACGATCATCACAACCCGCGAAGCGAAGGAGGGGCACGACGCTGCCGTGCCCCCCATAATTTAACAGCCTAGATGTATGATCGGCTAACTACGTTGTGATCTGTTCAAGCGGTTGTCCGACTGTACTGACAGTGCGGTCGGCTTACTGTGCGGTAGGTGCCTTCACCTGATCCCTTCCTGTTTCCTCTCCTTACAGAAGACGTGAAGAGTGAGAGACAGGGATAGACTCTCAAACTGCCCTAGATACGGGTCCGTCTAACACCGCCCCACTGCCCTGGCAACCGCACGTAATTTTGGCATCAGCGCCATAAAATTCTCGGGATTAAGTGATTGTCCACCGTCCGATTTCGCCCGATCGGGATCAGGATGCACTTCAATAATGACCCCATCGGCACCGGCGGCGATGGCTGCCAGCGTCAGTGGCTGCACCAGATACCACTTGCCAGTACCGTGGCTGGGATCAACAATGACCGGCAGATGGGAACGTTTCTTGGCCACTGCCACTGCATTGAGGTCGAGTGTATTGCGCGTTGCCGTTTCAAACGTGCGAATACCTCGTTCACACAGGATGACATTTGGGTTGCCCTGCGCGATGATATATTCAGCCGAAAGTAGCCACTCTTCAATCGTGGCTGATAAGCCACGCTTCAGCAACACCGGCATACCGCTGCGCCCTGCTTCTTCTAGCAATTGATAATTTTGCATGTTGCGTGCGCCGATCTGCAAGACATCGGCATAACGGGAAACCAGCTCCACATCAGCCGGTGTCATAACCTCGGTCACAATCGGCAAACCGGTCTCAGCCCGGGCCTGCGCCAGCAACTGCAAACCAACTTCACCTAAGCCGCGAAAACTGTACGGCGATGTACGCGGCTTGAAGGCCCCACCACGCAACATATTCGCTCCAGCTTCGCGCACTGCCCGTGCTGTTGCCATAATCTGCTCTTCGCTTTCCACCGAACAGGGGCCAGCAATAATCGCCAGATCACCACCTCCCACCTTCACGTCACCAACCGTTACTACGGTATCAGTCGGCTTTACCTCGCGCGACACCAATTTGTACGGTTGGGTGATCCGTAACGTCTCTTTCACGCCGGCAAAATGCTCTAATTCTTCTCGTAAGGTCGGTGGAATCGCTGCACCGACCACTGCAATGACCGTGCGCTCTTCACCAACGGTCAAATGACCACGCAGATTGTGCTCACGCAGGCGATTCAGAACTGCTTCAATCTGGCTTGGGGTCGAGTCGGTTTGCATCACAACAATCATAGAACGCTCCTCCTCAGGAGTACAAATATCCAAAGACACAACAGAAGTGATGTACAAATCTCCGTGCTGATCAGTAGCGTGACGGCTGCTCATAGCAACTCCTCGGGCGGCAGTGGAGTTGCTACGCGGAACGCATTCATCAAGGCAGCCCGTTCCGGTCGGAGGCCACGCGCCCCTCGAATGTAAACATGCACAATTTCATCGGCTCGCTTGGTGGTATTCCAGTGGATCAAGACGCGAATACAACGTGGCAAACTACCGGGAACGGCCATTTCATGACCGCAGAGAAGGGCGGTGTCTATCCAGCCAATTGCCCGTGCCGCCACTGCGGGGAATTCGGCATTAAGATCGGGAGTGGTGGTAAAAATAGCACTGGCAATGTCCTCCGGGTGAATCCCATTAGCCTCGATCAACAACGTAAGTAACTCGTGGGTGGCAGCCAGAATGGCTTCGCGCGTGTTTTCATCACAGGTTGTCGCTCCTCGTACTCCACGGCACCGGACTTCCATTGACTCTCCTCCCCGGCAACAACAGAAGGGGCGCGAGGTTTGTTCGCCTCGCGCCCCTTACGTAATTGCTCTGTCCTATCGTGTCTCGTTCAGGAAATGCGAAGCGACCAGTCCGGTTTTCGGCTGGTAAAGTAGTAAAAGTAGGTGTAAAAGCGCGAACCGGTCATATGATCGCTTACCTGACTGCACTACTCGCTTCGACGTCGCAACTATACCATAGCAGCTATGATCCGTCAAGTAACTTACGAGCCCAATAGCTCTTCTGCTTCAATGATGGCCTGCGCAATATCTTTCATCTTCGTCCGTTTATCACGCGCACGTTGACGTAACCGTTCATAGGCGTCACGTTCACTCAGGCCAAGCCGTTGCATTAAAATACCCTTCGCTCGCTCGATCAGTTTGCGGGCTTCGAGCGCCTCTTGCAACTCGAGGTTTTCACTGCGCAAAGCCTGCATCTCGCGATGACGAGCCAGGGCAATCGAAATTGCTGGCGGTAATTCCTGTTCATTCACCGGCTTGACCAGGTACGCTAATGCTCCCGCTGTTTCAGCGCGGCGGATCGTTTCTTTATCGGCGAAAGCGGTCAGCATCACAACCGGAATCCCTGTTTGATCGCGAATCTTCGCCGTCGCCTCAGTGCCATCCATCTCAGGCATCCGAATATCCATAATCACCAGGTCCGGCTTTAAACGAGCGGCCAGCATTACCGCCTCGGCACCGGTACGTGCAATACCCACCACCTCGTAACCCAGTCCCTTCAATTGCTCCTCTAACGTGAGCGACACCAGATCATTATCCTCGGCAATCAGGATACGAATCGCGGCCACGGCTGCCTCCCGCTGAATGCTACTCGTAAAGCGATGCTTAAGATCATACCACAAGATGCCCCATAGTGTGATACAATTTAGATGAATAACGAGTATTTGCGTATGCAACTGACGCCATTTGTGCGCCAGCTATACACACCGCCGTTACGTGCGGAGTGAGGAGGGCGTGATGCGCTACGACATCACGAATATTGCAATTGAAGACTATCTGCACGATCTCATGCCACCACGCGATGAAGTACTGGCGAACCTTGAAGCACGCGCCAGGCAGCAGGGGTTGTCGCTCGTTGGTCCGGTGCAGGGGCAGTTTCTCTACTTACAGGCGCTGATGATGAATGCTCGTCATGCACTGGAAGTTGGTATTACGACCGGCTATGCCGCTATTTACATTATGAAAGCACTTCGCCAGACCGGCGGTAGGATGACGGCTATCGAACGTAATCCTGAGCGCGTTAAGCTGGCCAGCGAAGTGATCGAAGCGGCCGGCATGCGTGATTTGATCACTATCCACCTGGGAGAATGGCGCGAGCTGTTACCATCTCTCAGGCAAGAATTCGATCTGATCTTTCTCGATGTTCTACGTAGTTCGTCAAACGATGAACAGGCACTGCAAGCGCTTGAGCTGTGTGTGTCGCTCCTTAGCCCCGGTGGTGTCTTAATTGCAGATAATGTGCTTTGTAGCGCACAGGTTCTTGAAGAGGATGCTTCGCCACTCGTGCGGGGGATTCAACGCTTTAACCGGGCAATTATGAGCCATCCCCAACTTGAGTCGGTTATTATTCCGCTGCGTGATGGTGTATCAATCAGCCGCAAGAAACGTTAGTGCTCAGGTGCAGGAGATGCAGGAAACAATCCACAATGTGTAAACGTCGAATGTGGGAATAAACGGTTCTGATTAAGACAGAACTCTTATCTTATCAAAGGCGATGCCGATCGTTGTATCAGCGCTCAGCGATTTTTCCGTTCCTTCGCGCTATCCAGAAACAGCGATCGGCACGTTCCTTGTCTTAATGGCATAACCGCACGACGCACGTTCAAAACAGGATGACGTTTGCGCGACACCATCATGTCTACTTCTGGAGTGAATAATTATGCCGTCTTCGGAACGGCAACACCGAATTGCTGAATGGTCTGCACTTCGGTCGTTAGCCCAAACGCTCAATCAGTCGTTTGATCTCCGTGTAGCCCTCGATACGGCACTTGGTCATATTCTTGAACTGACCGGTCAGGAGGCTGGTTGGATTTATCTGCGTAATGAGAACGATCAATTCATTCTCGCTGCCCGCCAACGTTTGCCCCCGGTACTCAATTACCCCGGCACGGTCTGGCAAGGTGAATGCGCCTGCCAGGAAGTCTGTCGCAGCGGTCAGATCAACCTTGAACCGTCGTTGATGCCTTGTTCACGTCTGCACGGTGCCGCTGGCGATAAGCGCGGTTTGTCACACCACGTCTCGATGGCCCTACGCGATGGAAACCGCACAATCGGCATCCTCAATCTGGCAACGACACGTTGGGCACGATTGACGGCGGCAGATCAGCATCTTATAGCCGCAATTGCTGATCTGTTAGGAACAGCGATTGCCCGAGTATATCTCTACGAAGAGTTTAGTGTGCGGCGTGTCCAGGAACGGCGTGCGCTCTTGTCGCTTTCACAAGAACTGTTGGTGAATGACGATCTCGAACCAACATTGCAGCGGTTAGTTCGTGTCGGTGCTCGTCTCTTAGAAGCCGATGCTTGTGCCTTTATTGAGGCTGATGAAGACGGTGCGCGTGCGTTGCTCCGGGTCTGTTACGGTTGGGCACTGCCCGCCGCCAGTGCATGGCCACTGGTACTTGATGATGTTCATCCACATTTGTGGTATTTACCAGAACGAAGCATCAAATTACCAGACGATTCACTGATCCCGTTGCCACCATTGCTCCGCCAGCAGAGCTTTCAAGGCCATCTCGCTACGCCAGTGATGCTCAGCGGTGCACAGATTGGCTTGTTGCTGGTCAATACCATTCATCCACGTCACTTCCTCGACAACGAAGCGGAATTGCTCGGGCTGCTCGCTAGTCAGTTAGCACAGATGATCGACCGTGAACGACTGTATCAAGAGGCGCTTGTCCGTCAGCGCCTTGAACGCGAACTCGATTTGGCCAGTGAGATTCAAGCCAGTTTCTTGCCCGATTGCTGCCCAATCGTTCCTGGTTTACAGATTCACGCCTTTTACCGCGCTGCACGACAAGTAGGCGGCGATTTTTACGACTTTATTGAGGTACCGGCGACTGTAACTAATGGCCCCAAACGGCTTGGGGTTATCATTGCCGACGTCACCGACAAGGGTGTTCCGGCAGCTCTGTTCATGGCCCTCTCGCGCACCCTCTTACGTGCCAGTGCCATTGATGGGCGTTCGCCGGTTGCCGTATTAGAACGGGCCAATCATCTGATCCTCGCCGATTCACGAGCCGGTCTCTTCGTGACTTGTTTTTACGCTTTGATCGATCCGATGAGTGGGCTTGTTGTGTACGCCAACGGCGGTCATAATTACCCTCTCCTGTACCGGCGGGCTACTGATGAAGTGACGCCCCTGGTGGCGCAGGGGATCGTGTTGGGAATCATCCCTGATCCACACTTTGTACCGGGTGAGATCACTCTTGCCCCCGGTGACATTCTCCTCTTCTACACCGACGGAATCACCGAAGCGATGAACGCACAACGTGAGCTGTTCGGCGATGAACGATTGGCGACAGTGCTGCGAGCCAATAGTCACCGTGCACCAAATGAAATCGTGACCGCGGTGCTCGCTGCGGTCGGTGAATTTGTCGGTGACACTGCCCAATCGGATGATATGACAATTGTGGTGATTAAGCGCACATAACGAATGCAACGCATCACGCGGAATTGCCGTAATTCCATCCCTGTAAAGATGTTCAACGTTCTTTGTCACGAGGCAGGGGCGGGTTCTCAATCTGTGGCCGCCCTCCTCTTCATCTCAGTGAGCCATAAGCGGATCACACACGACTGAAAACGTTATGGCACTTGCACAGAACCGACTACCTCGTTATAATGAGCATTGGCACGAGACGGGGAGATGACGGAGTGGTTGAACGTGCCCGTCTCGAAAACGGGTAGGGCCTAATAAGCCCTCGTGAGTTCGAATCTCACTCTCCCCGCCAACACGAAAGCGCCCGACCTATAACTAGGTTGGGCGCAGCGATTTTTGAGGTGACTATGTCCGCAGTTGAGCAGCGATTGCGTGAGCAATTAGAAGAGCAATTACGCCTGAACGAGTGGTTGTACGAACAGCTTGAACGTCAGCGAGCACTAAACGCCGAATTACGCCGTGCCGTAGCCGATCTGGCCCGAGCCTTTCAGGAATCGCTGGCCGCAGCCGTCGAAGCCGGAGAAGCGGGTGATATTGACACAGTGCGCCGTTTAACACGCGCTAATCAGCAACACTGGCAACACTACCTGCAACAGATTGTCGCCGCAGCAAGCCGTGCGAACCAACCCACTAGTACTGATACAAACGCAACAATGGATCGCACATAATGAATAAAGCGTCTAGGTGCATCGTGTTACCGTAGCCGACCCTGTTCCATGTCATACTTACCGGCCAGATCATCTTGAACGGTTTGCGGTGCACGCTTAACACCGGTTAAATAGGCTGCTCGATCAAGCATATGAGCGGCTACCGGTGCGGTCAGAAAGAAGAAAGCGATCAAGGCGATCATCTTTGCCGCCACCACTAAATCACCATGATGAACGGCCACTGCCAGCAATACCCCGGTAATCCCCAGTGTGCCAGCTTTACCTGTGGCATGCACCCGTGTGTAGAGATCGGGCAACTTGAGCATGCCGATTGCGGCTAGGAGCATGAATACTACCCCAATCGTTGCTAGCACCAGCGTGATAATCTCGCTCAGACTCATTATTGACGACCCTCCTCGATGTAGCGCGAAATAGCGACAGTGCCCAAAAAGCCCAGGACGGCTACAACCAGGATTGCATCGATCAAACTCAGTTGGTCAGTAATCACCACATAGAGGGCAACCAATGCTACAACGTGGAGCATCAACGTATCAAACGCCATTGCCCGATCGGGAATACTCGGCCCCATCAACAAACGAGCCGTGCAGAGCGTCATCGAAATGGCAACCACACCCATCAACGTGGCGATCAGAATACTAAACAATGTCATCAGACCTACCTCTACGGTAACAATTCCATGACCCGCCGCTCGAACTGTTGCTTAATATCATTACGAATGGCGTCGGCATCGTGTACATCAATGCAATGAATGTAAATAGTTCGACGATCAGTAGCAACATCGAGCGAGACGGTTCCCGGCGTTAAGGTGATCAGATTCGCCAGTACAGTAATGCCGGCATCACTTTTCACATCGAGCGGAATAGCGATAATGCCCGGACGAATGTCGTCAACCCGCCGAAAGAGCACTATCCGGGCCATATCGATATTAGCCTTGAGAATACTCCACAGTGCAAAGCCGATAAATGCGACCCACTTTAGAGCCAGGCGAATGAAGGTGCGATCACGCTGCTGAGGGTGTAAATCCGTATTTACAAATGGTATGCTGAGAAAGTTTCTAGCCATTGCCACAATGGCTGAACTCACAAGTAGCCCAACAATCAAGTCGGCTAATGTAAAGCTACTTTGCAACGCCATCCAGGTCATGGTCAAAACGAGAATCAGGAGAATCAGCGCAATCATACCAACCTCTATTTCACTGCTGCGCGATAAACCGCCTCACAGCCATCAGCACCACAGACAGCGGTAATGTAGGCAGCACGATCAAAAAGCTGCTGACCGGCAATCGTATTGTATTCTACCAGTGGCCCGGCTACCAATCCCAAAGCGACACTAAGGATCACCAACGCTGCCCCCGGTGCCAGTAAACCAAAACGGACCCGCGGTAAGCGGTTCACATCCTCATACGATTTCTTCCAGAACACTTCATTCCAAATCTTTAACATCGAGAAGAAGGTCAGGATACTGGTACCGGCAGCCACGGCGGTAATAAGGTAGGCCTGCTGGCTCACACCCACCTGCAATAAGATCAATTTTCCGATAAAACCGCTTAGCGGAGGAATACCGGCCAGCGACAGAATACCTAAAAACCAGAACAGGGCTAGCAACGGCTCGCGACGGGCCAAGCCACCCATCTTCTTCAAATCGCCGGTACCGTTGATCTGTTCGGCTGCCCCACCGATAAAAAAGAGTGCCATCTTGACAATCATGACATGGGCGGTAAAGACCAGGCCAGCAGCCAAACCGGCAGCGCTGGCCAGACCTAGTCCCATCACGCTATACCCAATCTGACTGATAATGTGAAAACTCAGGATGCGACGCACATTCATTTGGGCTACTGCGCCCAGCACCCCAATAACCATCGTCAAACCGGCGATCAGGGTAATCCACGGTGCATAGATTGCCAGTTCGTTCTGCAACAACAAACCAAAGACTCGATAGAGCGAATAGACCCCAACTTTCGTCATCAAGCCGCTGAAGATGGCCGTTACTGCCACCGGTGGTGTATGATAACTGGAAGGCAACCAGAAAAAGAGAGGCACAATTGCCGCTTTGCTACCGAAGGCAAACAAAAATACCCCGGCTAATACCGTTTGCAAACCGGGGTCCGCTAGCGTTGCCATCCGCTCGGCAATATGCGCCATATTGAGAGTACCGGCAAATCCGTACATCAATCCACAACCAAACAAGAAGGCGGTACTTCCCAACAGATTAAGCACAACATATTTCAAGCCACCCTCAAGCTGCTCACGGCTCCCACCGAGCGTAATCAGGCCAAAGGATGCTACGAGCAACACTTCAAACCAGACGTACAGATTGAAGAGATCACCGGTGAGGAATGCACCACTAACCCCTAATAGCAAGAGCAAGAGCAACGGGTAGTAGAAATGTGCTTCACGTTCGCGATCAACAGAGTAAAAGCTGTACACAACCGTCGTCAGCATGAGCAGCGCTGCCAACATCACCATCAGCGCACTCATACCATCGGCCACCAGTGAGATACCAAACGGAGCTAACCAGCCTGAAGCCTGCGCCACCAGTGGCCCACTCTGCGGTACTACACTCATTAGCCAGAGGCCATACCCCAGATTGATCAGCACACTGATGAGCGTTAGCGCCCGCACCACCACCCATTGGCGATGGAGTAAAACAGCCAATGCCGCACCGATCAACGGTGAAACGATGGGAACAAACAGGTGAAACGTCATATGAGTTTCCCGATCTAAAACATCACACTACAGACGGTCGGTGGTTGAAAGATCGTCAAGATCGTCACTCCCTGCTGCCTGATTGGAACGATACGCCAGCGCCAGGACAAACGCAGTGAATCCGAAGCTAATCACAATGGCCGTCAGAATTAGGGCCTGCACTAGCGGATCAGCCGAACCTGCCGGAGGCTGACCGCTAGCATCCACCAGCGGTGGCGCCCCACGCCGTACTCCATCACCCATCGTAAAGATGAGCAAGTTTACCCCATGGCTGAGCATGATCAGGCCCAGGATCAACTTCACAACCGAGCGCCGCAGGATGAGATATGTCGCACCGCCAAAGAGCGAGCCAATCGCGATTGCCAGGAGAATGATCATGCTACCTCCTCCTGATGATCAACCGGAACCGACTTCATTTCCGGCAACGGGAAGAGAATCGGCTCTTCGACCAGCAGCAGTGCGATTTTGGTCGTGACCCCGATAACTGTAAAGTAGACACCAATATCAAACAGGACCGGTGTGCCGATCTTGCCTACTCCAGGGATCGGTTCGGGCAACCAGAATGCCTGCATGTACGGTAAACCGGCGAAGAGGGCTGGTAATCCCCACAGAGCGCCAAAAAAGACGCCAAAAGCCGCCACTATCAAATAATTAACCGGCAAAATCCATCGTGCTACCTTTGGGCCAAAGGCGACCATTTGCAGAATAATTGCACTGGAAGCCAGCAAACCACCAATAAAACCGCCACCCGGTAGATTGTGCCCGCGAAACAACATAAAAATCGATAACATCAACAACAGTGGCAACATCAGCCGACTGATTGTGCGTAAGATGAGCGAATCGTACAGAGCACTATCTCTGGGTATCAACTGGCTCGCTGAGCGGTTCGGTGGCAGTTGTCTCGACTCGTTCCGGTGTAACATCATCTTTCCCCTGTCGTAACCGTAATAATCCGTAAATACCGAGCAGCGCGATAAACAATACTGTAATCTCGCCTAGGGTATCGAATCCACGGAAGTCAACCAGAATAACATTAACGACATTAGCCCCTTTGCCTTTGTCCAGACTGTTTTCTAGGAAGAAGGGGGCTAACGGTGCAAAGCTATCATTCGTAGCGGTTGCCAGTACCAGTCCACCCATTAAAATTCCCACCGCAGTGGCGACAATCGCATCACGTTGTCGCACCCAGACTGATGAGAAGCTCTCGAAGCGTACCGGCAACACCGAAAAGACAAGGAGTAAGAAGACGGTTGAAAGTACTTCAATCAGTAATTGGGTTAGTGCCAGATCGGGTGCTGAGAAGATCACAAAGAGGAGCGCGACCATTGCGCCAACGACACCAACTGCAATAATCGCGCCGAGTCTGGTGCGCGCTTTGATGGTCGCGATAACACCAATTGGGATCAATGCCGCGGCCAGTATTTCGTAAAACTGCAACTGTGGATCAAGATCAAACCGAATTGTACCTAGCCCGAAGCTGATAAACGGTATCCCCACAAAGATCAGCATGGTCAACGCTGTTATCAGGATATAGCGGCGTAGCCTTCCCTCCTGAAGGGTACGGGTTAACACCGTCGCACCAGTGAGGGTTCGCTCGATCAGCCGGTCGAAGATCATATCACCACGCAACCAGGTTGGCCAACCACGCATATTTGCCAACTGCTCGGCAAAACGGAACATTGCTACGCCAATCACAATAGCGCTCAGGCTTACCAGTAATGCCGGGTTAACACCATGCCAAAGCGCCAGTTCCACCTCTAGCGGCCTACCGTAGATCGCTGCACTTGCGGCTGCAATGAGTGTACTGATTGGGGCTAACAGAACCAGGGGTATGAAGAGTGACAGAATGGCCGGCACTCCAGGTCCAATCAGCATTCCAGGTGTGGGATCAGCAACATGCTGCTGCATCGCCGCCGTACTACGCTGACCGAGGAACGTATTGCTAAACAGTCGCCAGCCAGTTATCAGGTAAGCAATGGCCGTGATAGCAATTGCAGCAACTGCAAGTGTACTAAACGTTGTTCCAAGATCAGTCTCAAGCGCTGCTTCCAACATCAATTCTTTGGCAACGAAGCCAAACATGATCGGAATACCGCCGAACGATAGTAATGCCAGAGCGGTAATGACCATCGTCTGTGGCATATATCTTCGCAACCCGCCCAACCGGCGCAAATCGCGCGTACCGCACTCGTGATCGATCACACCAGCCAGCATAAACAGTGCCGACTTATACAGCGCATGGGCTAAAATATTAGTTGCCACCCCCTCAGCACCATACTTACCACCCAACCCGATCTGCATCGTCAGCGCACCCAGCATACTGATGGTCGTATACGCCAGCATCGCCTTCAGATCAAACTGGCGCATCGCCACAATCGCGGCAAAGGTCATCGTTGCACCGCCAACGACGGCTAGCGTAACATCCCATAAAGCAGTACCGCCAAGAGCAGGACTGAGCCGTGCCATCAGGTAGACACCAGCCTTGACCATTGTGGCCGAATGGAGAAAGGCACTTGCTGGGGTTGGCGCCTGCATAGCCCCTGGTAGCCAGAAATGAAAGGGTATCTGAGCTGATTTCGTAAAGCAACCAAGCAAGATCAGTATCACGGCTGCCGGGTAGAGTGAATGAGCGCGCAATTGATCACCGGCGGCCAAAATATCCCGGAACTCATAGCTGCCAACCATCTGTCCTAGTAACAGCAGGCCAACCAGCAAGGCCAACCCACCACCACCGGTTACCAGCAGCGAATGTAATGCACCACGCCGTGCATCAGGGTAATCGTGCTTGTAGCCAATAAGCAAATACGACGTAACCGATGTTAATTCCCAAAACACGAACATGGTCAATACGTTACCGGCCAGTACGACCCCCAGCATTGCCCCCATAAAAAGCATCAGGTAAGCCAAGAAACGACCGAGACCACTGTCAGCACCGAGATAATGGCCGGCGTAACCGACAATCAACGTCCCAATGCCGGTAATAATCAAGGCAAACAGAAGGCTTAAACCGTCAAGCGTAAAGGTAAGATTGAGACCCAGCGCTGGTACCCAGGAGATCTCCTCCACCACCTGCTCACCCGCCAACACAGGACCAGCTTGAGTCAGCGTTAGTCCAAAGAGTGTTAGCGGGATAAATGCGAGACCCCAGGCGATAAGACTGCGCGCCGGCAAGCGGGCAATGAGCGCTAGTGGTGACGCGACCAATGCAATGAACACAATCGGATAGAGCATGCTCACCTCGATTGGAAACTAACTGTGTCTACTGACACGCAATATGAGAAAAACTTTGCCAACCTGATCATAGTCTGGCATTCAAATATCAAAATGTCGGTGAAGCAACGGCACAAATGTTGCCTGGAATATTGACGCCAACAGCACGTGCTGACATGGAACTATGCTGCTTAATCGGAATAAGATCACGTGATCATGGGTTTGCTGCTATTGTACCGTAAAATTGGAACCCTGTCACAACGTGACTTCCTGCTAGCACAGTGGGCATTTTCTGGTACAGTACAGGTATGATGCAGGAACAAGCGTATCCTACGAGTACAGTTAGGCGTACTATGAATCATCTCTGGTTTTGTCGTTATTGTTATGCTCTTTGCATACTTGCCGTCATTCTGCTAAACGCCTGTGGTGAACCACTGCGCGAACGCACGATTGAAGTAACTGCCACCGAAATGCGGTTCGATCCAGATCGGATCGAAGTGCGCACCGGAGAGCAAGTTTTTCTCCACCTTCGTAATCGCGGCCAGATTGCACACAGCCTGACTATCGAGCTACCTACCGGTGACCGCACCGTTTCGGCCGATCCAGGGGTCGATGCGGTACTAACATTCCGGGCGCCAGCGCCCGGTGAATACCGTTTCTACTGCCGCATTCCTGGTCATGAAGCCCAACAGGGAGTGTTGGTTGTTCTTCCCTGACAGAAATCTTGTATAGGTGTTCTGGTCATGACTATGCTTTAACCCAATCTCTTCGGCGCAGCGCGTGGATCAGAAGAATAGAGAGTGTCACCGCTGTTATCGGTAATACAAAGAGCATCATAACATCGCTAAAGAACGGCAACGCATCATGTTGGGTTGCGGCCAGTATCAGATACACCGTGTACGCAACGTAATAAGCAAGAAAGAGTAAGCCTTCCCAGCGATTGATACTGAGACCGGAGATAAAGATTGGTAGAGTTGCAAAAGCTACTGCAATCATCACCGGTAGATCGAAAGCTACAACCGACGGGGCAACGGTAAGACCACCTGGCGTCACGAGGGCAGATAAGCCCAGAATACCAAGAATGTTAAAGATGTTACTACCGATCACGTTTCCGATAGCAATATCACGTTCACCCTTGAGGGTGGCGACGATAGAAGCAACCACTTCTGGTAGTGATGTACCGGCAGCTACAATCGTAAGCCCGATGACCACATCACTCACTCCAAATGTACGTGCCAGTGAAGTTGCACCTTCAACCAACCAGTTTGATCCAATCGCCAGTAATACCAGCCCAACTACGATAAAGCCGATATTCAGCAGCAAGACGATTCCTTTCCGCTGAGCAGGCAGTATGGTAGAACCAAATTCCTGCGCATACTCTGCTATCACCTCTTCTCGTTCCTGCCGACTGGCGAATATTGACCAGATGACGTACCCAATTAAGAGACCGAATAAAAGTACGCCATCGAGCCAGCTTACAGAGCCATCAAATGCTAGCCCAATGAGTAAGAGCGAAACAGCTATCATGAATGGCACTTCGCGGCGGATAAGCTGTAAAGCTACGACCAGTGGGCTGAGCAGGGCGCATGCACCTAGAATGAAGAGAATGTTGAAGATATTACTCCCCACAACATTGCCAACCGCAATGTCACTTTTGCCAGCTAAGCCGGCCTGAATACTCACCGCCAGCTCTGGCGAACTGGTGCCAAACGATACAACCGTCAGCCCAATCACGAGCGGAGAGATGCCAGCCAGCGCTGCCAGGCGGCTGGCGCCACGTACCAGGAACTCGCCACCTATGGCAAGGAAGATAAGACCACCGAGCATGAAACCGAATACCAAAAGACTCATGGTTTATGTCTACTCCTCTCGTCTGCATCACACATTTAAGTAGTATAGCCAACTCAATGATTGCCGGCGAGAGCAAATCTTCGCCATGAGATACCCATTCAGACGTAGAAGTGATAGGGAATTTTTCCCTATCGCTAATGAGGAAAATACGGTATATTGCAAAACGTTGGGGAGTAGCCGCCCGCTCGTAGCGGGTCGATGTTGCCGTCAAGACGGAAGATTACCTTCCCGGTGGCATCGCGTATTGGTTTACCATACTGGCGAGACCGACACAGCGGTGAGCTGTGTTCGGCTCGCCTTTTTATTGCCGGACAAGTCGTTGCAAAGCAGGGAGAAAAGATTGTATGGTAGATACGGTATGGGTCTGGGTTGGGTTTAACCTACTGGTATTGACACTCCTCGCGCTTGACCTGGGGGTATTTCACCGTGAAGCCCATGAAGTATCGTTACGTGAAGCCGCCATCTGGAGCGTGGTCTGGATTGCACTGGCAATGACCTTCAATATGGGTTTGTATCTGTTTTGGGATCAGATCATGCCCAATAGTGGTCTCAGTGCAAATGATGCCGGTCTAGCATTCTTGACCGGTTATCTCATAGAAAAGGCACTAAGTGTCGATAATATCTTTGTCTTCGTATTGATCTTCTCTTATTTTGCGGTTCCGGCGAAATACCAGCATCGGGTGCTCTTTTGGGGGATTCTCGGCGCCCTTATCATGCGCGGTACAATGATTGCCGCTGGAGCAGCGCTGATCAAGCAATTTCACTGGATCATCTGGGTATTCGGCGTGTTCCTGATCTTTACCGGGATTCGGATGGCTACGTCACAGGATGAGCAGATCGAACCAGAGAAGAACCCGGTGGTGCGCATGTTCCGCCGTTTTATGCCGATCAGTGATCGCTACGACGGCCAGAAATTTCTCACCCGCCAAAACGGTATACTCATGGCAACACCCCTCTTGCTGGTGCTGGTCATGGTAGAGACGACCGATCTCATTTTTGCTGTCGACTCAATTCCGGCCATCTTTGCCGTAACGCAAGACCCGTTCATCGTCTACACATCCAACGTCTTCGCCATTCTGGGTCTACGAGCGCTCTACTTCGTACTGGCTGGTGTGGTTCACCTCTTCCACTATCTCAAGCTTGGCTTATCAGTCGTGCTAAGTTTTGTCGGTATCAAGATGCTCTTACCCGATCTCAGCGCCGCATTGATTGGCGTAAGCTGGAAGATACCGACGGCTGTCTCGCTGGGTGTGGTAGCAACCATTATTGGCGTATCAATTGTCGCTTCTTTGATACGAGCACGGATTGTCGATCACAGTGAGCAGACCGCCTCATCATAACCCTCCTAAAGGTTCACCCTGACGATCAACCGTCTGCGCAGCAGGATGTAGCCCGCTCAGTAGCTCACAAATCATATCGGGCCGTTCCTGCTGCGGCATATGACCACACCGTTCCAGGTAAATACACTGAGCTTGTTCGTTGAGCAAGACGTGCATGGCTTCTATAAGTTCACCATCAACAATGACATCGTGATCGCCAATGATCAGTACTGTCGGTATTCGATATTTACTGACCAGATCAAGATATTGATTGGCACGGAAGAAGGTATCAATCGCCAACCAACGGAGTGCTGAAAGTGTTGCCCGCCGTTGTTGTGGATGGTGGAGACGAACCCAAACCCGCTTCCGGAGGAACCGCCGCTCACGGGCTGGTAGGTCATACAGGCTGTAATAGAACGGTTGTAAACTAAAAAAGGCCAGCTCCTGTGAACGACGCATGATGGCCAGCATCAATTCGCCAAGACCAGGGATCAACAGCAGCCATTGCTTTGATTTCGGCAGACGGCGCTTTACCGGCAGACAACCGCTGATCAGAATCTGCTGTTCGATAAGGCCAGGAAGTCCGATACTCAGACGCTGAGCGATCATGGCCCCTAACGAATGACCAACTAGCGTGATGTGACTCAGTTGCAGGACAGCTACAAATTCGGCAATCGTGCGGGCAAAGAAGGTCAGGCTATAGGCGCCACGAGGACCGGAACTACGACCAAAGCCGGGTAAATCAGGTGCAATGACCCGATATTCACGCGATAACGACGAAATAATCGAGCGCCACGTATCAGCTTCGTCACCTAACCCATGCAAAAGAAGAAGCGTTGGATGATGATCCGCTCCAGCATCGTAGTAGAAGATTTCTGTATTGCGCAGCGCAACCCTACGAGCATACGGAACCAGGGCAGCAGGAATGTCCATGCTGGGTTTTCGCTTCATGGCGCACCTATGAGTAACGAACGCATTCGATATTAAGATAAGCAAATTGTTTTGTCAAACATTCCTGTGATGAAATGACTCTGTTATTTAACGATAAATCTGTCAGTGCCTATGCTGCGAAGTGCATCTTCACCCTGCACTCCCCCAACCCTCTTTCACTCTTACCCGATGAGTGTAGGGGGCTAGGAGGGTAGGTTTGGCACTCGATCGACCGATTCGGTGATGATCATCATTGGTGAGCCTTGCTCATTCCTCAGTGCCCATGACCTAATTCCTCCCCTCACCACTCTGCGCACTTAACCATTCCGTGCTACAATCGAGCAGCTCGGAATGACCGACAGCACGCAACGGAGGAGAGGAGCCGACCATGCGCACAACTATTCGTGATATTCAAATGATGCGCGATCGCGGCGAGCGGATTCCGATGATCACTGCGTATGATTACACCTCGGCTCAGATTGCCGATCGCGCCGGTATCCCAATAATCCTGGTAGGAGACTCGCTCGGCATGGTGGTATTGGGTCACCAATCTACGGTACCGGTGACCCTCGACGAGATGATCCATCACACACGGGCCGTGGTACGAGGCACACAGAAAGCGCTGGTCGTCGGTGATTTGCCATTTCTGACCTACACCTCACCAGAGCAGGCCATCCAGAGTGCAGGGCGAATGCTGCAAGAGGCTGGCGCTCAGGCGGTGAAGTTGGAAGGTGGTGTGCATGTCGCACCGATCATTGCCCGACTGGTCACGTTAGGAATTCCGGTGATGGGGCATATCGGCTTCACACCGCAATCGGTCAATCAGATCGGGCTACGGGTACAGGGAAAGCGAGCGAACGAGGCCCAACAATTGATTGCCGATGCGCTGGCAGTTCAGGAAGCTGGCGCATTTGCGCTCGTACTCGAACTGGTGCCGGCAGAGCTGGCACAGGCGATCACCGAACGGTTACGGATCCCAACCATTGGCATCGGCGCTGGGGCTGGCTGTAGTGGCCAGGTGCAGGTCTGGCATGATTTGCTCGGTCTGTACAGCGATTTTCTTCCGCGCCACGCCCGTCGCTACGCTGAACTGGCCAAAACGATCGCAGATGCGCTGAGTCAATATGTGCATGATGTACGAAATGGGCTATTCCCCGGCCCTGAGCATAGCAGTCGGATAGACCCGGCAGAACTGGCAGCAGCGCTATCCAACATTGATCAGACGACGTGAAGCAGTCGCGGTCGGTTCTTTGCAATTCGCTGCTCGTTCCTCACCCTTATCAAACGAAGTTGGGATGAGCGAGCAGGATTAACGAATACCGTACAAGCATATGGTAGAACATCTTGATCAACGACGATCCGATCAACGAGGAACACCGATATGGAAGTCTTACATACAATCGCTGAGTTTCGTCGGGCGCGATCGGCATTCAGCACACTCGGATTCGTGCCAACCATGGGGTATCTACACCAAGGGCATCTGGCGCTGGTGGAACAGGCCCGCCGCGAATGTCCGGCAGTCGCAGTGAGTATCTTCGTCAATCCGACCCAGTTTGGCCCTCACGAAGATTACGCTCGCTATCCACGTGACACAGCACGCGATCTGGCTCTCCTCGAAAAAGCCGGCGTCGATCTTGTCTTTATACCCTCTGTGGAGGAGATGTATCCGCCTGGCTTCGGCACTTACGTTGTTCAGCCTGCTGCCGATGAGGTGCTGGAAGGCGCGGCTAGACCTGGTCATTTTCGCGGCGTAGCAACGGTTGTTTGTAAGCTATTCAACATTGTGCAACCGACAAAGAGCTATTTTGGTCAGAAAGATGCTCAACAGACCGTGGTGGTACGCCAGATGGTACGTGATCTCAACATACCGGTTGAGATCGTGATTGTGCCAACGGTTCGCGAAGCCGATGGTCTGGCGATGAGCAGCCGTAACGTCTATTTGACGGCGGAACAGCGTGCTGCGGCGCCGGTGTTGTACCGAGCCTTGCGAGCGGCTGCCGAATGTTATGAAGCTGGTGAACGCAATGCAGATACGTTACGGTCGCTCATGCAGCGGATTATTGCGGCTGAACCGCTGGCAAAAGCAGAGTATGTGAGCGTTGCGCATCCGATCACCTTGCGCGAGTTGGATCAGATTGGGCCGGAAGGGGCTTTGCTCTCGATGGCGGTACGGTTTGATCAGGTACGATTGATCGATAACTGGCTGTTGGAAGGGAAAGCATAAACGTACCTCATGGCCCCTCACCTTCCCCTAGCCCCCTTCCTCTCCCACACGGGGTGAGGAAGGGGGGAGGGTGCTCTCTTCACTTCCCCTTGGCCTCTCTTCCTCTTCTACAAGGGGTGAGGAAGGAGGTGCTCGGACGGGGTGACGCTCCACCAGACACCTGTGATGAAACGAGTGTTGTAGTCACCTGTATCACCGCACATACGGGCCTCTGGCCTGTGCTCTCAGGCGACCAGGCAGAGCGGGGATCGCCGTCAGCGGGTGCGTGACCATGCGTCAGTGCTGTTCCGTTGTTGCAAAGCTCGGTCTTTGCATACAACCTGAAGCCGAAAACGCTGAACAGCCTTACTTCAGAGCAGCGATGGTTGCTGCAATTGAATCGGCAATAATCTGCACAATTTGATCAATCTGCTCGTAAGTGGTGACCAGCGGCGGCGCCAGACAAATCGTGTCACCTACGACACGGGTAAAAAGACCGCGTGCTGTCATCTCTTTCTGAACGCGGGTACCGACATTAGCGCTGGCCGGGAAGGGCGCTTTCGTCGCAGTGTCGGCTACCAACTCAATCCCAGCCATCATGCCCTTACCGCGTACATTGCCAACGTGAGGCAGCGCATATAACTCCTCCAACCGACGCAACATATAGTCGCCGACTTCAGCCGCTCGCTGCACCAGCCCTTCCCGTTCAATGATGGCAATATTGGCTAACGCCACAGCACAAGCCGTCGGATGGCCCGAATAGGTAAAGGCATGCATCCAGCGTTGTTCAGGTGGCACCGATACCATAGCCTCATAGATGCGGTCACTCACGCCAATGCCACCGAGCGGAATATAGCCTGAAGTGATGCCCTTGGCAAACTGGACAATATCAGGCTCGATCCCGTAATGCTCCAATCCAAACCAGCGCCCGGTGCGGCCAAAACCGGTGATCACTTCATCGCTGATAAGCAGCACCTCGTAGTAATCACAAATCTCACGAATGCGCTTGAAATAGTCATCTTGTGGAGGAATAACACCACCGGCACCCTGCACCGGTTCGGCGATGAACGCGGCAACTGTTTCTGGGCCTTCGCGTAAGATTGCCTCTTCGAGCAAATTCGCAGCGGCAACACCATCACTCAGGTGTGGGGTTGGATTGACGAAGCGGTACGGATAGGGTGACTCGATGTGAATAAAACCGGGTACTCGTGGCTCAAACATCGGCCAGTACGCAGGTAGACCGGTCGCACTCATTGCGGCCATCGTCACACCGTGGTACCCTTTCATACGTGAAATGAACTTCACCTTTTCGGGCTTACCGACGGCTTTCCAATAGAAACGGGCCGTCTTAAATGAGCTTTCGGTGCTTTCGGCGCCGCCTGAGGTAAAAAAGAAGTGATTGATGCTCGGATAAAAGAGTTGACTCAGCTTACGTCCTAATTCAATTGCCGGCAGATTCGTTGAGCCAACATAGGATGAATAGTAGGCGAGTTGCTTCATCTGGTTGCAAGCCGCTTCGGCTAACTCTTCACGGCCGTGGCCAACGTTCACGTTCCACAAACCGCTGAGTCCGTCAATATACTCACGGCCTTCAGCGTCGATCACAATCGACCCGCGGCCAGCAACCCAAATTTTAGGGTTTTGATGCGCCGTCGGATGGGTCAGAGGATGAATGACATGGTCGTAATCGGCTTGAATCTGCTCTTGCAGGTTGTACACGCGCTCCTCCTTGCTGAACAGTTGGTGCTGATAATTCGATTGTAGCGGAGAAGTGCAGTGACGGCAAGCTATCGGCATCTGGGTTCAGGGCATTTCAACGTTTTCACCCTAACCGGTAGCAGTGCTGTGAGCGAGGAGAGGAACGAGCGAAGCAGCGCAGACAGAAGCGGCAGCTTCCTCTTTCGACAAGCGTCTACGGCCTCCATTCTCGCGCCGATTCTTCGCCGTATGGTAGGGCAGATTCCTCTATCCTCAGATGAGCAAGGGGTGATAGCTTGAGATGGGTCTGCCTTTCACCGCTTTCTAGAGGATACGTAACGGCGTGTGTTGGGTTTACCGGTATCGCTTCGCTAAGCCTGAGAACGTTGAAAATCGCTTAAAAATCAAGAAAAGCCTTCATCTATAGGTAGAGGAAGCATACAATATTCAATCAGACATATAAAACCACGGAGCACGTATGGACTGGAACAAACAAATTGAGATCATTCGTCGAGCATTAGCAACACCACCGCCATCATTAGGTGAACTCCTTGTGTTACGCCGACTCGACGGCACACCACTGCGTCCGTTTCACCCACCACCTGGTGTCACACCAAGAGCATCGGCAGCGCTCCTGCTTCTCTTTCCCCAAGAAGACACCCTGTATATTCCGTTAACAGTGCGGTCGAGTCGAGTCACTACCCATCGGGGCGAAGTTTCGCTACCGGGCGGTGGCATTGATCCCACCGACAACGGTGCGATTGGCGCAGCGCTGCGTGAAGCTCAAGAGGAGATTGGCATTGATGCAGGGCAAGTTACCGTGCTCGGGCAACTCACGACGTTTTATATTCCACCGAGCAACAACTATCTGACTCCGATTGTTGGTTTCTACCCGGTCGCATTTGAACCGGTACACGATCCTGAAGAGGTAGAAAGCGTATTTACCGTCGCACTACCCACCCTGTTCGATACGGCAACCGTGCAAGAAGAGATTTGGGAGCGTAATGGGACACCGATGCGGGTACCGTTCTTCGCCCTGAATGGGTATAAGGTATGGGGAGCCACTGCGCTGCTACTTAGTGAATTTGTAGCACGACTACGCCGCGAGGGATGGCGTTGAGGTCTAAGTGCCTGATTAGAAACTCGTGGTCTTGATAACGAGGAGCGTGCCTGGAGACCCTCACCATCCCTTTGGCCGCCCTCACCATCCCCCCAATCCCCTTCCGCTCCCACGCTGTGGGAGAGGAAGGGGGAGATGCTACCTGACGAATCGAGACATCCCGCAAGCTCATTTGTGAATTTCTCCCACGCTACGGACGAGGAAGGGGGGATGAGCGGAGCAGAGGGGTTCCTGCGTCTGGCAACGCTACTGCGTTCACGCACCAGCTCCCCCCTCTCCCGCAGCGCGGAAGAGGGGCCGGGGTGAGGGCTGCCCTCACCTTCCCCCCCAGCCCCCTTCCTCTCCCACAGCGTGGGAGAGGAAGGGGGAGATGCTACCTGACGAATCGAGACATCCCGCAAACTCATTTGTGAATTTCTCCCACGCTACGGACGAGGAAGGGGGGATGAGCGGAGCAGAAGGGTTCCTGCGTCTGGCAACGCTACTGCGTTCACGCACCAGCTCCCCCCTCTCCCGCAGTGCGGGAGAGGGGCCGGGAGTGAGGGCTGCCCTCACCATCCCCCCAACCCCCCAACCCCCTTCCGCTCCCATGCTGTGGGCGAGGAAGGGGGAGATGCTACCTGACGAATCGAGACATCCCGCAAGCTCATTTGTGTATTTCTCCCACGCTACGGACGAGGAAGGGAGATGAGCGGAGCGGAAGGGTTCCTGCGTCTGGCAACGCTACTGCGTTCACGCACCAGCTCCCCCCTCTCCTGCAGCGCGGGAGAGGGGCCAGGGGTGAGGGCCGCCCTCACCTTCCCCCCAGCCCCCTTCCGCTCCCACGCTGTGGGCGAGGAAGGGGGAGATGCTACCTGACTAATCGAGACATCCCGCAAGCTCATTTGTGTATTTCTCCCACGCTACGGACGAGGAAGGGAGATGAGCGGAGCAGGGGCGATTCTGCGTCTAGCAACGCTACTGCGTTCACGCACCAGCTCCCCCCTC